>Ga0209168_10000462_pt1 | contig 39823 bp, 25 predicted proteins | sample Coa_R1_FD_187156 | JGI IMG/M metagenome (GOLD analysis project Ga0209168, IMG submission 187156) | Surface soil microbial communities from Centralia Pennsylvania, which are recovering from an underground coalmine fire - Coalmine... | ecosystem: Environmental > Terrestrial > Soil > Unclassified ...
ATCGCCGGCATGTGGTTCCAGGACCTGTTCAATTACGACTTCCGGCGCACCGAGCAGTGCATCATTCCGTATGCCACGCAGGAAGGCGAAATTTCATTCTGCGCCTATAACACCGGCGTGGGCTGGCGGAACATCATCGAGAAGATGCACATGACGGCCACGCTCACCAAGTGGTACGACGAGCACGGACGGCACGAGATTTTCGCCGGCGGCAAGAGCGTAGGCATGGAGTCGAGCGAGCACTCGCTGTATCTGCGTGACGGAATTGTTACGCAGGAAGAGCAGCGCGATCTCGACAAGCTGGGCATCGCCAAGAACGCACGCGAAGAAAAGATGCGGGCGCGCGATGCCAAGCAGAAGGCTGATCCGGCTTACAACGCACGGATGGCGTCGCTGTATCGCGAAGTCGTGCTGAAAGAGAAACCGGTCGTCGCCGAGAATGGATTCATTCCTCTAGGTGCGCTGGGGAAACCGAACGGCAACGGTCATGCTCCGGAGATGAAGCCGGAAGTGGCGGAGCCAGTGTCGGGGGATTAGCTCTCAGCTGTCAGGATACGGGATAAAAAGGCCGCCGAAAGGCGGCCTTTCATTTTTGGAAGTTTACAGTCTCTTCATTTCTCACGAGAACCCGAGAAGCCTTACCCTAGCGAAGTCAATGGTGCAGGCGTTTGTGATCCCGCCCTTCGCAGAGTGCGCGAAGAACGGGGCAGTCATTTGTAGATGGTGACCCCAATATCTGTTAATTGATGCCCAATTGCGGGAGGCCCACTTCTCATCAGACGAAGAATATACCTCATTTCCCTACATCTAACTCCGAGGGCCCCTTTCTGGCGGTGTTTGCGAGAAGTGGGGCATTTCATGTTCATCCATCACCAGACATCGCAATGATCCTGGCACCAAAATTTACTGGAACTTTTAGAGCAGTAGCTGCGAAGACACTGTGAAAGCTCAAACGTCCAATCCTGAAGAGAAAAGACTGGTAATGGATAGACTCGAAGCCCGATCGGATGCCGAACTTCTGGAACTCTCAATGGCAGGTGAGGAGGAAGCGTTTCTCTTGCTATACGAGCGTCTTAAACCATCACTCTTCCGGTACGCGTTCTATATGACGAATTCGAAGGCGGCGGCTGAGGAGGTAACGCAAGAAGTCTTCATTTCTCTTCTGAAAGACGGGAGACGTTACCGGAAGGCGCGGGGCGATGTGGCTGGATATGCATTCGGTATCGCCCGAAATTTCGTTCGGCGCATTCAGAGGCGGGAACGCATTTATGAGGAGCTTCCGAGTGATGAAGCACTGGCAGAAAGACCAACTCTGGGACCGCACGTACTGCAGACGGATATGATTCGAGCGCAGGAAGTCGCCATGGTGCACAAGGCGGTTGCCTCTCTTCCCGACCACTACCGTCAGCTAATCGTACTTTGCGATTTGTGCGAGCTTTCGTATGCGGAAGCGGCTTCCCGTCTGCAGTGTGCAGTGGGTACGGTCCGTTCCCGGCTGAATCGTGCCCGCGCTTTGCTACTCGTCAAGCTGAAGCAATCGAGGAAACCGCAAACCGAATCGTCGACCGCAGGCACGGAGGAATGCCTCATATGACTTGCCATGACATTCACACATATTTTGAAAGCGACCGGCACGGAGCGGTTGATCTTCTGCCGCACACGGAAGTGGCGGATCACCTCGCCGGTTGCGTGGATTGCAATCGTTTCGTCGAAGAGCAGGCGGAATTAAAGAGATACCTGCGCCTTCTGCGTGACTCTGCACCTCAGATTCCTTCTTCTTTGGATGACTGTGTCGTGGCCAAATATCGAAGCAACAAGTTGGAGAGGCTATCTGCAACCAATTCACCCTCTGCTAGACGACACCTTGATTTGCGCGCTTCGCTCGCCTGGGCGGCTGCCGTGACGTTTGCAGCGATTGTGGCTGGGGTCGGAATGTTTCTCTTTACCCCAAATCAACAGACTCCGCAGCCACCGCCAGCTCATGAAATCGGGGCCCATCAGCACGCGATCCTACCCGAGGAGAGGACGGATGTTAAGGCTAGCCTTAGGCCGCACAGCTTCCATCGCAAGACTCCAAACTCAAGCGGGAGTTCGCGCAGGCGCGCAAGCAATCCTGAATTAGTGGGCGAGCAGAGCTCATCGTTGCCAACATCATTCGAGGGCTTGATGTATTGCGATCAGATTAGTTGCCCTGGCGCTCTGGAAGTCATTCGGGTGCAGTTGTCAGGTCCGGCATGGGACGGCAAACCCGGGTTAGAACGGACGAACAGTGCTGTTTTTGCAGACGTTCTGGTTGGGCCAGACGGGATCGCTCGAGGCATTCGTGTGGTGCAGTAAAGATCACTTACTTAATGGAGAAAAATTTATGAGACATCTCAGAATGATTTCTTTCCCAATCGTCGTTCTCGCGGTGTGTGCCGCTAGTATGTCGGCACAGGGGCCCGGCTCGGCGCCTGTGGTTACCGGCGATATAGCGATGGGACCGGCGCCTTTAGGGCCGAAAGCTGGCGTAGTCACAATGCACGTAGAAGATATGGATGCTGAACCGGTGAAGGGCGCGCCTTTCTGCGGGACCATTACTACCGAGCATACACAGACCTTTTCTGATGGCAACCGCATTCATACCACTGAGAACTCCACGTTGTGCCGTGACGGCGCAGGACGCACCCGCCGAGAAGCCAGCCTGAACTTACTGGGGGCAGCCACTCAAAGTTCGGTCGCAAAATTGATTACCATCATGGACCCGATAGCGGGATTCCGGTACATGCTAGATAGTGAAAGCAAGATCGCACACAAGATGCCGATTCCATCGTCGCTGAGCACGAGGACCGGCATAGGAAATGAGGCGGGCACGGTGGCGGTGCGCAGGAGCGAGGGTGTGATGCTGTATCAACGTGTCGGTACCGCAGGACCGAACATGGTTATGAATAACGATGTGTTCTTCAAAAAGGCTGGACGACAAGACGGGCCGGCGCCAGCGACAGAAAATCTCGGAGATGAAACCATTGACGGCATTCATGCCACCGGGACTCGTATTACTACCACTATTCCCGCCGGAGAAATGGGTAACGAACAGCCGATCGCTGTCGTGTCGGAGCGCTGGTATTCCCCGGAATTAAAGGTGACCATAATGACCAAACATACTGACCCCTGGGCGGGCGAGTTGAAGACACAACTAACCAACGTGAACACGTCGGAGCCTGACCCGTCATTATTCCTGGTGCCAAGTGATTACAAAGTCGTGAGTGACAAGGTTGGTCAATTTTTCATCCAGAAGCGGTTGATGACGCCGGCACCGCCGGAATAAATGCGCGCAACGCTGCTGGCAATTCGGTCAAACGCGGGCTGGTAGAGACCATAGCCCCACTTCTCGCAAAGAACGCGAGAAATGGGCATCCTCCCTTTTAATGGAGAAGTGTTATCCGGCGATCAGGTATTTGGCACTTTATGTCTGGTGTTTGTGTAAGAACTGCTCAACCTCATCAACCCGAGGCATTGACGGCTGAGCGCCCGGCCTGGTGACGGAGATCGCGGCCACCGCTGAAGCAAAGACTCCGCTTTGTAACGCTGAGTATCCGCACAATAGGGCAACCGCGAAGCCGGCATTGAAGGCATCTCCAGCGGCAGTCGTATCGACTGCCTTTACCGTAAATGCAGGAATGAGATCCTTAGATCGTGATGCTTTCGCGACTAAGCATCCGCGTGAGCCGAGCTTCAGCACGATATTCTTTACACCGCGAGAAAGCAGCTGATCGGCCGCTGCATTGGCGCTTTGCTCGCTGTCTTCGAGGTTTGTCCTCAACAACTCACGAGTTTCGGTTTCGTTTGGCGTAAGCCACGAGACTCTGTTTAACAACGACGCTGGAAGTGCCCGAGCCGGCGCCGGGTCAAGCATGAATGGAATCTCGTGCCGCTCGGCAAATTCAGCGAGATACTCGACCGTATCCAAGGGAATCTCAAGCTGCGCAAGAATAAATCCGGCCTGCTTAAGAAGAGGCGCGGCTCTTTCCAGCGATTTTGGAGTGAGCTGGGCGTTCGCGCCAGGCACTACCACGATACTGTTCTCGCCATTTCGCCCGATGGTAATTAGAGCAGTGCCCGATGAGCCTTCAACCGTTCCGACGTATTCAGTATTTACACCGGCTTCGGCGAGACCACTGAGGAGTTGGGTTCCGAAGGCGTCATTCCCCACGTTGCCAACCATCGACACGGGATATCCGAGCCTCGCAACTGCAACTGCCTGGTTGGCGCCTTTGCCGCCAAAAAATGTGGTGAAGCTTCGACCGATAACAGTTTCGCCAACTTGTGGAATACGGTCGGTGCTGGCAACCAGGTCTAGATTGATACTGCCGACAACGACGACGGGCTTCTGCATAAACTCGACCAAATCACCTAGCCACCATGGGCGCAATCGCAATTGACATCAGCCCGACTAAAAAGAAAATGAACATAGCTGGAATCAGTCTTCGGGATTCCGGCGGCGCGTTAGCAAATTCCTTCCAAATGAACACTCCCCATAGGGCCGAAACCATTGTCGCGCCTTGTCCGATCGCGTATGACACTGCGGGGCCGACCATCTGTGCGTGTGAGGCGACGAAGTTGAAGACCATTCCGGTGCACCAGATCAATCCGCCGATGACACCCCAGAAATGCCATGCTGGTTTAGCTTTGAAATATTGCGACATGTTCACCGGCGCGGCGCCAGTAAGTGGTTTCTTCATCAATAAGTAATTCACTGGAACCGCGCACAAAGCGGTGCCAATGGCGAAAAGGAGCGAGACTGCGTACGGGCCCAGAGAGGCAGGACCGGTAGTCGCTTTCGTGACCAGTGGATAAAATGTACCCATCAGCACGCCGCACGCGATACTGATCCAGATTCCGCGCACGCTGATGGAGCGACGTTCCCGCTCCCTGCGGCGATACGCGAGCGCATCAAAAATGATGGCCAGCACCACCAGCGCCATGCCGCCGAACAGCAGCAACGGTTGCCCCTTTGGCGCGAGGGCGTAGTTCAAGAGAACTCCCACCACCAGCGCCAAGCCGATGCCCACCGGAAACGCCACAGCCATGCCGGCAATGTCAATCGCAGCCACCAGAAGCAGATTCGCCACATTAAAAACTGCGCCGGCGGCTATCGCATATTCAATGTGGGTTGCGTCAGCCTGCTGCAGGTTGTTTAGGAAGGCCAACGATCCGCCGCCGGCGCTGCCCAGTGTGAACCCCCACAAAACGCTGCCCAGCAGAATGCCAATGACGTAATCCCAATAAAAAAGTTGAAAGGCGTAACCAGCGGTCAGTTTCATCGTGTTCGCCCACGAGCCCCAGCAAATCATGCTGGTGATCATGAATGCAAGCGCAATACCGTAAGCTTCCGGTTGATACATGACAGTTTGGTTTTCTCCTGAGTATGCGTGCCGGGGTTGACGGCTATGCCTTCAATGGCCACGTAACCTGGCCACCGCGTTTATTGGCTAAGTTCCCAATATGGCCGGCGCGAGCGGCCGCAACTCCGGTTTCTACTGGGGCATTTGGTTCTTTGCGGCTCTTGATGCACTCAAAGAAATTGGCCACATGATCGATGGTGCCGTCGCGATAGCTCTTTGCGCTCAGGACTGGATTCTGGTCCCGGGGCACGTCTTCGCGGTACACAGTGAATCCGCTGCGGGTAATTTTCAGTGTCGCATCAGTTCCGCGGAACTCGAGCCCGCCATCATCGATCGATGAGCTCATCATTCCTTCGTAAAAGACGTCAAAGCCGGGATAGCGAAATGCCGCCTGAATCGTGTCAGGGCAATCCCACGCATCGAAAACGTATTTGTCAGCGAGCATCTGCGCCTGGTGCGGCTGGTCAGCTTTCATTGCCCAGTGCGCGACGTCAATCCAGTGAGTGAATAAATCCGTCATGGCGCCACCACCAAAATTCCAGAACCAGCGCCAATGAAAAAATTTTTCCTCGGTGTATGGCTGATCGGGCGCCGAGCCGAGCCAAAGCTTCCAATCCAGGGCCTGTGGATCGATGGGCGTCTTGGGCCAGTCCCTCTGATAGTTTTGCCACCAGTAGGTCCGCACCTGTACGACACGGCCCAGACTGCCCGCTTGAATCAGATCAACTGCGTCGCGAAAATGCGTCCAACTGCGTTGCTGCATTCCACACTGCAAAACCTGCTTGCTCGAACGGACCGCCCGAGTCAGAACGGCTCCTTCTTCAAGCGTGTGGGTGACCGGTTTCTCGAGATACACATCCTTTCCTGCTTTGAGAGCGTCGACTGCCATCGCGACATGCCAGTGGTCCGGCGAAGCGATGATCACTGCATCAATGTCCTTGGCCAGCACCTCGCGATAGTCCAGGTGAGTAGTTGCCAAGCCGTTCGAGCGATCTTTGATGGCGTCACGACGTGGCCCATAGACATCGCTGACCGCCACAATTTCATAGGCGCCCGCATTATCCGCGGCGTGGAGAAGCCCTTTCACACGCTCGCCCGCGCCAATTACGCCGAGCCGCAATCTGTCGTTTGCCCCAAAAACCCGGGTTGAAGCGAGCGCTGTGAGTCCGCTGGCGATGAGGAAACTGCGGCGAGTGGTGGTCATTGGGAAGCAAGCCTCCGCATAGGATTGGCATCGATGCTACCAAGTTTTTCTCTTTCTGCAATGCTTCATTTAAAAGGCAATGTGCATCACTCTGAATTTCCCCATCACAGATTGACCACACCTGATTTATTCTCTTCAGCACTATGCGAATTAAAATTTCGAAGTTCATCGTGTTCGGTGTTTTCTGCTTTGTCGTCACAAGTCTCTGCGGTCAACAATCGACTGCGCCTCAATCGAGCGCAAGCCAATCAGCCACAGCGAAACCCGAAGACACTGAAGTTTGGCAGCCGGTGCCCAAAGTGGTGACCCCGGGCGCCGATTGCAACGCCGCGCCGTCTGACGCAATCATTCTGTTTGACGGCAAGAATCTCGACCAGTGGGTTTCTTCCAAAGACAAGTCGCCCGCCAAGTGGACGGTTTCTGACGGCGTAATCACGGTAAACAAATCGGCAGGCAACATCGAAACTAAACGCCATTTTCGCGATTACCAGCTTCACATCGAGTGGAAAGTTCCGGAGAACATTACCGGAAGCGGCCAGGCACGCGGTAATAGCGGCGTATTTCTCGCCGCTACTGGTTCTGAGGATGGTGGATATGAATTGCAGGTCCTCGATTCGTACAAGAACCAGACTTATGTGAACGGCATGGCCGGCAGCATCTACAAGCAATCGATTCCGCTGGCGAATCCAACTCGGCCCCCGGGCGAATGGCAAGTTTACGACGTTGCCTGGACCGCACCTACATTCAACGGCGACGGATCTCTGAAAACTCCAGCGTATGCGACCGTATTCTTCAACGGCGTGCTGGTACAAAATCATTTTCAGCTGAAGGGTGAGACGCGATACATTGGCCAGCCCTATTACAAGAGTCACGGCCCTGAACCAATTATGTTGCAGGCACACGGAGACGCCAGCCAGCCGATCAGTTTCCGAAATATCTGGGTCAGGGAGCTGAACTAGCGGAAAAGAAGCAGAGCGTTAGATTGACCGCCTCGGGTGTATTAAATTGTGAAAAATTGACAAATGGTTGACAAATGGCATCGGCCGGTTTCAAACTCTAAAACGCTTCAGTAACGGGTTTGGCGGTAGTGGTGCCTCTTACCCGAAGCCGTTTCCAGGAGAATTTCGATGCAATTCAGTAAACACGTCCTTCGCCTGATTATTTCGTTCGCCTTCGTCACGGTGATTTCTCAATCCTGCTTTGCGCAGACTTTCTCGGCATCCATCGCGGGTATCGTTACGGATCCTAGTGGGAGCGTGGTTCAGGGAGTAAAAGTCCATCTGCGCAATATGGGCACCAATGATGTTCGAGACACTACCACCACAGCGACTGGGCTATACAAATTCGACAATCTACTACCAGGCACGTACGAGATAAGGGCGGAAGCTCAGGGTTTCAAAACTTACGTTCAAAGCAATATGATTTTGCGTGCGAACACTGCCGCATCGGTGAACGTTCCGCTCGCTATCGGCGGAGCGGAGCAAAGCGTTCAAGTGACCAGCGAGGCTGTCCTGCTGGACACTGAGTCTGCCACCAACTCCGTAACGATGGACTCGCATTTGGTCGAATCTTTGCCGAACAGCTATCGCAATCCCCTTAATTTTGTATTCGCGCTCGCTGGCACAACCGAGGCACAAAGCGGCTTGACTTCACGTTCCACCAGCTTCGACCAAATGGGCAGCATGGTCGGACTGAATGGTGGCCGTATCGGAAACGAGCAAGTTCTCATTGACGGCGCGCCGTCGACAGCGGTGGATTGGGGCGGTCTGTTCGTCTCCCCTAACCAGGACGGGGTGGAAGAACAGCAGGTGATAACGAACGTGTACGATGCTCAATATGAACGATCGGGGGCCGGCGTTATCACCCTCGTCACGAAAAGCGGTACGAACTCCTTTCATGGGAGCGTTTACGATTACCTCCGCAATTCGGCACTCGACGCTAATAGCTGGTCGAATGGTTTAACCACTCCAGTTACCCCAAAAAATCTGTTCCATCGCAATCAGTTCGGCGCAACTTTTGGTGGACCTATCTCCAGAAGCCACCACTTGTTTTTCTTTGTCGACTACGAAGGGCTGCGGCAGCCCGACGTCGAAACGAGTGGCTTTTTGACGGTTCCTACTGCCAAGATGCATAACGGTGATTTTTCGGAGTTATTGGCTGGTTGCTCGACCGGAGGCACCTGCACACACATCTATGATCCGTTCACTACAACCCAAGTTTGTTGCGACACGCAGGGCAACCCTTACTACACACGCACCGCGTTTACAAACAACCAAATTCCTCAGGGTCTCTGGAATTCTGTAGGGCAAAAAATTCTTGGTCTATATCCTCTTCCGACCCAGTCAGGCCTCGTAAACAACTACTACAAACAAGGCAGGGGAACAACCGATAACGATAAATTCGACTGGCGCGTGGACTGGGCACAAAACGATAAGAACCGCATTTTCGCCCGAATGTCAGATCGAGTTCGTCAGGACTACACTCCGGCGTGCTTCTTCTGCAACGGTGGCGATACTAACGCGACCAATAACGACAGGGGATTTCAGGTGGTCGTAAACGACACCTACACGCCCAACCCGACATGGGTTGTCGACGCTTATTTGGCAGTCGGACACTGGCATGAAGAGCAGACTTCAATCGGTTTGGGGAAGGCCAATGCCAATACAATCGGCCTGTCACCTTCTCTCTTCCAAGCTCCTCTGTTGCCACTGGTGAATGCGGACATTTACCAGACTCTCGGAAGCACATATTCCAGCTATGATTTTTATGTCCGCAGCCATGGAACGGCTATCGGGAACATCACCAAAGAGATCTCAAAGCACACAATAAGGTTCGGCGGGAATTACGACATCAGCTTCATGAATAACCGCCAGGATGTACCGGGCGTGTTTAATTTTGGCAGAGGGTTTACTGCGTGTGACCCCAACGGTAGTGGCAACTGCGTCGCTCCCTCGGAAGGTACAAGTTCGACTCAGACCGGCAACGCAATCGCTTCAATGCTCCTTGGTACGGGTAGTGGACAATCGGCAATAGAGATGGATCCGGCAATGAGCCTTCATACCTTTGGTCTTTATCTTCAGGACCAATGGCGAGCTACCCCGCGCTTAACGGTTAGTGCTGGACTGCGCTACGAAAATCAGCGACCCGCGACCGAACGCTACAATAGGTTGACCTACTTCGACACCAATGCAGTCAATCCGATCAGCGCTGCTCTGGGATCGACCGTTCACGGTGCATTTGAATACGCGAACCCAAATAATCGCTACGCGTGGGGACCGGACAATCTAAATTTCGCTCCACGCCTTGGAATCGCATACAAGGTGACTGATAAACTTGTCGCACGAGTTGGCGCAGGCCTGTTCTACTCTCCAGCCTCAGCGATGATTAGCTTCGATCAGCCGGGCGAATTTTTAGGATTCACATCCACGACAAACTGGATTGGCAGCCAAAATTCGCTGGGCTACATTCCTACCAACCTGGTAAGCAACCCATTCCCGAATGGGCTCGTCCAGCCCGTGGGAAATTCACAGGGCCCGTTGACTCAGGTAGGAGACGGAGCCAGCCAGATTTGGCCAAAAGGATCGCATCCCATCGGTTACTCCGAGCAGTGGAGCGCAGACCTGCAATACGAAATTGGCAGGCACTCAGTCGTCGAGATTGGCTACACAGGCTCTCGCGGACACCGGCTGATGTATGGCAATCCAAACCTCAACGCTGACCAACTTCCCACACAGGACTTGGCGCTGGGAAACAGCTACTTGCAGAGCCAGGTTGCGAATCCTTTTTATGGGATCATCACCGATCCGAACAGTCCTCTCAGTGCGCAGCAAGTGCAACGTAGCCAGCTTCTCGTACCTTTTCCGGAATACACGTACCTAATCTGGAACCGTTCTCTTCCTGGCGCGCAATCTGCATACGATGCCCTAAACCTAAAATTCAACAAGCAGTTCTCAGATGGTTTGAGTTTAGTCTCTACCTACGTGTGGTCGAAAGCGCTTGACGACGGCTCGGAAGATTTCATTGGTTGGGCAATTGGCAATATGTGGCGTGATTCGTATCGTCCAAAACTGGATTACGCGATTAGCACGCATGACGTCCCGCAGAGCTTTGCCACAGCTCTGGTCTACCAACTGCCTTATGGTCACGGCAAACGCTTCGGAAGTGGCTCGCCAAAGGTAGTGAATGGAGTGCTTGGGAATTGGGAACTTTCTACCGTAGTTCGGCTGACTTCCGGCCTGCCCTTGCTCACACCGTTTTACTCCAATAGTCCGCTTGGGAGTTACGGGTTTCCGGGGCAAGGACTGCCCGATTTGGTGGGCGATCCCAGACCTGCGCACCAGACCACCACCGATTGGATCAACAGTACTGCGTTCCAGGATCCAAATGCCAACTCTCAGGCCACGAATATTTATAGATTGGGAGATGTCCCGGCCCGAATGACTCAACTTCGTGAAGCCGCAACCAAGAATGTAGACTTCTCACTAGCAAAGGGCTTCGATTTTACAGAACGATTCAAAGGGCAGTTCCGGGCCGAGTTCTTAAACGCCTTTAACCACCCGCAATACGGCGGCGAATTTTATGGAGGCTGGGGCAGCAACATAAATCTGTGCCTGGATTGCGGCACTTTTGGCCAGGTCTTCGGCACCCGCAACGATCCGCGCAATATCCAGGTGAGTTTCAAGATTTCGTTCTAATGGACCGATGACCTTGGGACAATTCCGGTGGTTCGCATGCATTCTCATCTTCGGCGTGTTCTTGCGGGCGCACTCGCAGAGCGCGGAACCGAGGCAAACTCAGGACTGGGCGGCGTACGGTGGCGATCAGGCAAGAACGCACTATTCGACGCTCGCCCAGATCAACAAATCCAACGTAAAGCAGCTTGAGGTCGCCTGGTCTTACGACACCGGAGAGACCGGTGGTCTGCAAACCAGTCCCATCGAAGTCGCCGGGACACTTTACGGCATTTCACCTTCACAAAAAATCTTTGCCGTCGATGCTGCAACCGGCAAACTGGAATGGAAGTTTGATTCCGGAATTGTCGGTACGCAACCTGACCGTGGCCTTGCCTATTGGGCAAGTGCTGACAACAAAGATCGGCGGATTATCGTCGGCGTGATGAACTTTGTTTACGAGCTGGATGCCGACACTGGCCAGCCGATCCCTAGTTTTGGTGATAAAGGTCGTATTGATCTACGCGAGGGGCTCGGCCGGGATGTGACAACCGGTTTTATCGCCATGACCAGTCCGGTCGTCGTCTATAAAGATCTTTTTATTGCCGGCGGACGTTTACCGGAGACCCTTCCTGCTCTTCCCGGCGACATTCGCGCCTACGACATTCGCACTGGAAAACAGCGCTGGATATTCCATACTATTCCGCACCCTGGCGAATTTGGTTATGACACCTGGCCGAAAGATGCCTGGCAGAAAAGCGGCGCTGCCAATAACTGGGCGGGAATGACGGTTGATGAGAAGACGGGAATCGTTTACGTTCCTACCGGTTCGGCCGCGTTCGATTTTTACGGTGGAGACCGGATCGGTGATGACCTGTTTGCCGATTGCGAGCTCGCGCTCAATGCCGAAACCGGCGAGCGCATCTGGCATTTCCAGGGCGTTCATCATGACATTTGGGACCGGGACTTCCCTTCTCCTCCTGCGCTGGTTACCGTAACCCACGATGGAAAGCAAGTGGATGCAGTCGCGCAAACTACCAAGCAAGGCTTCCTTTATTTGTTTGATCGCGCGACCGGCAAGCCGCTGTTTCCAGTTGAGTCTCATAAATATCCGTCAAGCGATTTGCCGGGAGAAGTTGCCGCCGCGGAACAACCCCTTCCGACCAAGCCCGCGCCCTACGCCCGCCAGCACTTGACGGAAGACATGCTCACCAACCGCACGCCGGAGGCGCACCAGTGGGTGCTGCAGCAGTTTCGTACTTATCGCAGCGATGGACAATTCGTTCCGCTCAGCACCAAGCAGAACACGATCATTTTTCCCGGCTTCGATGGTGGGGCTGAATGGGGCGGGCCTGCATACGATCCAGAATCAGGACTGATCTACATAAACTCTAACGAGATGGCATGGGCGGTTGAACTCGCCGAAAATAAAGCCGATCCCCAAAGCGGCAAAGGTATTTACCAGAGTCAGTGCACGATTTGCCATCGCGATGACATGAAAGGCTCGCCGCCGCTGTTCCCATCACTGGTGGGCGTTCGCGACCGCATGACTCAAGACGAAATCAAGGAAAGAATCCAAAAGGGCAAAGGACGAATGCCCGCCTTTCCGAATCTCACGCCCGACGAAGTTGATGCCTTGGTTTTGTACGTAAGTGAGGGACAGAACAAAGAAATATCGGGGCAGCCTGTGCAGCCGCAGATGGGTTACCGCTTTTCGGGATATACCAGGTTCCACGATCCCGACGGTTATCCCGCTGTGGCTCCGCCATGGGGTACGTTGAACGCAATCAATCTGAACACCGGCGAATACGCGTGGAAGATTCCATTGGGCGAATACCCTGATCTTGCCGCTAAAGGCATGACGAACACCGGGAGCGAAAATTACGGTGGGCCTATCGTGACCGCTGGTGGCCTGCTCTTCATAGGCGCGACTAATTATGACCAGAAGTTTCGCGCATTCGATAAATCTACGGGAGAGTTATTGTGGGAGACCACGCTTCCCTTCTCCGGTAACGCTACGCCTATCACCTATGAAGTGGATGGCCGGCAATACGTGGTGATCGCGGCCGGCGGCGGAAAGGATGTTAAACATCCTTCTGGCGGCGTATACGTCGCGTTCGCTCTAAAGAAATCCGAATGAATCGTCGAGAGTTTTCTAAATTAATTGCGGGCTCTGCGTCGCTTCTTTTACCGCGAGTTGGTGTAGCTGCTGCGCCGGCACGGATTGAACCTGCAACCCATCGGACTCCGGCGCTGCGGGAATTCGAAAAACTTCAGTTCGGGGTTTCGTATCACTTCAGCATGAACACCTTCACCGGAAACGATTACGAAACGGGAAGCGTACCGGCGAGCACTTACAATCCAACCAACCTCGACGTACGGCAATGGATTCGTGTGGCGCGCGATCTGGGCGCCAAATATGCCGTCCTGACGGCCAAGCACATGTCAGGGTTTTGCCTTTGGGATTCGGCGAATTACGATTACGACGTCGCGGCCAGTCCAAATAAAACTGATGTCGTCGCCGCATTCGTAGCGGCGTGCAAAGAATATGGGCTTAAGCACGGGTTCTATTACTGCATCCTGGACCCGCACAATGAAGGCAAATTCGACTGGGATATTCCGGTGCAGGAGGGATATTACAAGCTCATCAAGCAGCAACTGACAGAGCTGCACAGTAAATACCCGAATACTTTTTACCAACTGCTCGACATCACATGGAAGCTTTCGCAAGACCAGCGTTGGGAAATTTATGAGTTGATCAAGAAGTACAGCCCACATGGAATCGTGGTAATGAACCAGGCCTACTACCAAAGCAAGCGCAACCTGGGACGCATCTGCGAGCCGAAAAGCTGGCCGACCGACGTGATTAACGGCGAGGACCAACTGCCTCCACCAGAAGGCCACGATCCGCATGTGAAGTTTGAAGGCAAAACTTATTACATGCCGATGGAAGCGTGGATACCAACCGGGCCGCCGTACAAGCCCATGCCGCCAATGAATAGCTGGTTCTGGCGTCCCGGGTTTAAAATTCAGAGCGCAGACAAAATTGCCTCGTACTATTCGGACTGCCGCAAGCGCAACTCGAATTTGCTTTTAAATTTATCTCCCGACACAACCGGGAGATTGCCCGAAGATGGCGTCGAGACATTGCACCAAGCCGCTCGTATAATCAATCGAAAATCTTAATCCCGTGAAAACCATAAAAGGTCCGGCAATTTTTCTTGCGCAGTTTGCGGGCGACAATCCCCCGTTCAACAACTTGAAAGATATTTCACGCTGGGCTGCATCGCTTGGCTACAAAGGCGTACAGATCCCGACTTGGGATGGCCGTCTTTTCGACATGAAGCGCGCCGCTGAAAGCAAAAGCTATTGCGATGAAATTCGCGGGATTCTCTCGGGCAATCATGTTGAACTGACGGAGCTTTCAACTCACTTGCAAGGACAGCTGATTGCGGTTCATCCGGCGTACGACCAGGCCTTTGATGGATTCGCTCCTGAAGCAGTTCACGGCAATCCTTCTGCCCGCCAGGCATGGGCTGTCGAGCAATTGAAATACGCGGCGAAGGCCTCAGCGAATCTGGGGCTCAACTCGCATGTAACATTTTCAGGAGCGTTGGCATGGCCATACTTCTATCCCTGGCCACAGCGTCCATTGGGACTCGTAGAAACGGCCTTTGACGAACTCGCCAAGCGCTGGCGGCCGATTCTCGATGAATTCGATAAGCACGGGGTTGATCTGTGTTTCGAGATTCATCCAGGGGAAGACCTGCATGACGGCGTCAGCTTTGAAATGTTTCTAGATCGGCTTGGGAGACACAAGCGCTGCAATATCCTCTATGACCCAAGCCATTTCGTTCTGCAACAACTCGACTATTTGGAATTCATTGACATCTATCACGAGCGCATAAAAATGTTTCACGTAAAAGATGCGGAGTTCCGGCCCAGTGGGCGCCAAGGGGTTTACGGCGGTTATCAGCCCTGGATTTCGCGCGCCGGGCGCTTCCGATCGTTGGGCGATGGTCAGGTGGACTTTGCTGCAATTTTTTCGAAGCTGACGCAATATGACTTTCCCGGATGGGCGGTACTTGAATGGGAATGCTGCATAAAGAATAGCGAGCAAGGCGCAAAAGAAGGCGCGCCCTTCATCGCTCGTCACATTATTCAGACCGCAGAACGCGCATTTGATGACTTCGCAAAATCCGGCGCAGATACAGAAGCCAACCGCAGAATGCTCGGCCTCGGCAATCGAAAGGAACGCTAGATGCCCATTGGGGGTACCACCGAAAAGTTAAATCGCCGCTTGCGCCTTGGCATGGTTGGAGGCGGACCGGGAGCTTTCATCGGCGCTGTGCATCGCATTGCGGCGAGGCTTGATGATCGCTATGAGCTGGTTGCCAGCGCTCTGAGTTCGGATGCGGAACGAAGCCTCTCAGGCGCGAAAGCACTGCGTATTCCCCGCGCGTATCGCAGCTTTGAAGAGATGGCCGCGGAGGAGTCAAAACGCACCGATGGGATTGAAGTGGTTTCGATCGTGACGCCGAACAATTTGCATCACGCTCCGGCAAAAGCGTTTCTCAAAGCCGGCATTCATGTGATCTGCGACAAGCCTCTGACAACAACACTCGGAGATGCATTGGACTTGGCCGAGACAGTGAAGCGAACTGGCCTGGTGTTCGGGTTGACACACAATTACACCGGACATCCCATGGTCCGGCAGGCGCGCGAGATGATTTGCGCGGGAGAGCTTGGACCGATCCGACTAGTCCAAGCCGAGTATGTTCAAGACTGGCTGACTACTCCGCTAGAAAACACTGGACAGAAGCAGGCGGAGTGGCGCACCGATCCCGCTCGCAGCGGGCCCGCAGGATCGCTCGGCGACATTGGAACTCACGCTTACAATCTCGCGTGCTTTGTGACGGGATTATCTTGCGAGCAAGTCGCGGCCGACGTGACCACATTTGTACGCGGGCGCCGGCTCGATGACAACGTCCACATTATGCTGCGTTTTGCGAAAGGCGCTAAGGGTGGACTCTGGGCAACTCAGGTTGCACCTGGAAATGAAAACAATTTGAGCCTGCGAGTCTACGGCGAAAAGGCCGGGATCGAGTGGCGGCAGGAAGACCCCAATCAACTCGTCTTTACACCGTTTGGTGAAACGCGTCGAATAATTCGACGGGGCAGCGCCGGTACCGGGCGCGCTGCCGCCCATGCTACTCGCATTCCAAGTGGCCATCCCGAAGGATATTTGGAGGCGTTCGCTCAACTTTACACAGACTTGGCCGAACAAATAACGGCGAAGCTTGAGAAGCGTTCGCCTAACCCTGAGTCATTGCTCGTTCCCGGGGTTGCTGATGGTGTGGAAGGCGTGAAATTTATCAATGCCGTACTTGAGTCTTCGCGAAACCGTTCCGCCTGGACCCCAATTCATATATGAAGCCGCGCGCTGTCGTTGTTCTCTTTTTTCTTCTGTCTTCCTTCAGAGTCGGTTCCGCTCAATCGCAGATAGCTTCGCCTGTCCCAGAGCCCGACAACCGCTACAAAGTTGAAATTTTGGTTGTCGTTGGTCATCCCGATGATGACATTGAACTCGCCGCTTATCTGGCCAAGATGATCGAGCAACAGCACAAGCGGGCTGCGGTCGTTTATATGACTCGCGGCAATTCTGGTGGAAACGCGGCAGGCCAGGAGCAGGCGCACGCGCTAGCTGACATTCGCGAGATGGAAGCGCGTCAGTCGCTTGCGTCATATGGAATCAATCTTGCGTGGTTTTTGCACGGCTCAGATACGCCTGGCGCGGATGTGCTCCACTCACTTGAACAATGGGGACATGGCAAAACTTTGGACGAAGTCGTTCGACTGGTCCGCATCACGCGGCCAGAAGTCATCCTCACTTGGATGCCGAACTATGTAGTGGGTGAGAACCACGAGGACCATCAGGGCGCGGGTGTCATTGCGACCGAGGCATTCGACCTTGCCGCCAATCCGCTGGCATTCCCGGAACAACTGGAAGCGCCCCGCGATCGCATTAACATTAATAACTACGGCGAAGGATTGCGTCCCTGGCAGCCGAAAAAAATCTATTATTTCTCGGACGCAACCCATTTTGAGTTTTTCAAAGACAAGGGGCCGGAGTATCCGACAAACGAAGTCTCGCCTTCACGCAAAATCCCGTATTCGCGGATATCGGCCGAAGCTTGGGGCTTCTACAAAACGCAAAATGATTTCAACGATGCCCAATTAAAAGAATTCACCGAAGCGCCGGTGCGCTTGATCTTCGGTAAGTCATTGGTCGGCGGAACGGTAACGGGCGATATTTTCGAGGGCGTTGCACCCGGACCGATACCTTACGCCAAACCTCGTGGCTACGAACCTCCAGAGCAGAAGCTCGCGCTCGAACTCGGCGGGCCATGGGCCTTCTATCACGCGTTCTGGCCAGCGCACGATATTCAGCACTTGAATGACTTGTATCCGCCGGAAGCTCAAGTTGCAGGCAAAAAGTTATGGGTACCGCTTATCATCCGCAACGACACGGATTCACCGAAGCAAGTTGAGTTGCACAGCGTTTTGCCGCAGGGTTGGAACCAATATCCAAGCACGGTGATTTATCCGATTGCGGCGCACGATTCGTATCCTCTTCAACTCACGATGACCCCTCCCGAGTCCACTAAAGAGACTTGGCAAACGCTCAGCTGGACTGCAACCATTGACGGTAAAACAATTGGCGAAGTCAAACTGCGGGTCAACGTGGCCAGCAACTACTTACCACAGTAAGGATTCAATAACCACAGAGGACACAAAGGTACACAGAGGAAAAGCCACAGAGGGTTGTCGTGCTTAGGATTGTTGTCCAGAAGCACCCCTTAGCAGGCGGTCGAGTTTGAATTCCCGCGGCGACGTTTTCAGCCCAAGCACGGCGTCGCTCACCATGTCTCCAAATGCCGGTCCGTGTTTGAAGCCGTGACCTGAACCTCCGCCGACGATCCAGACATTTTCAGCCTCGGGGTGATGGTCCAAAATAAAATTCTGATCTGTCGAATTCTCGTACTGGCACACGCGGCTTTCAACCAGCGGCGCATCGGCCAGGCCTGGAAAACGAAGCCGTACATAAGCACGCGCCGCCGCTAAGCCGGCATCCGAAATTTTGCGCTCCATGCTCGTGGGATCGATTACGGCTCCGCGGGTATCGTCAGCGATTTTAAAACCTCGCCAGTGATTCGCCGGAATGCCATAGAACCAGTGTTTTCCAGGAAATCCTTGAAGTTCACCTTTACTGTCATCGCTCCAGACTGGAAGCTGCGCGTCTGTGAATCGGAGATCCCCGGCCGCAGTGCCGAAGAAAAATATTTCCTGCCTTGTAGGTGTGATAATCGGCGACAAAAAAGAAAAGATTTTGCCGAGCCACGGCCCACATGCAAAGACGTAGGAATCAGCCTTCAGAGCTTCGCCCGATCCAAGCTTGATTCCCTGCATCTGATGCGACGCGATCTGCCCTGGCATCACTTCCGCCTGCCGGTATTCGCCGCCTGCTTTGATGAAGGCGTTCAGCACCGCCTCGCAGCTGCGGCGTGCCGCCAAATAACCAGAGTCGGGCTCGTAAACGCTCCATGAAATTCCGTCGAAGTTGATTTGCGGCCAGCGCCTGGAGCATTCGGCGGCGGAAAGTCTCTCGAAGCGAACTCCCGCTTCATTCATTAGTGGCAATGACGACCGCTCATACGAATCGTCAGTGCCAGTCATCCAAAGCACGCCGGTGCGGAAGAAAAGTTTCAACTTCCATTGCTGTTCGTATTCTTGCCACAGTTGCAGAGCTCGCGCCGCCATCTGCGTATAAATCCGTCCGGGACCGTAAGTCGCGCGAATCACGCGCGTCTCCCCGCCGGAACTGGCGCGAGAATTTCCCGGACCCCAGGAATCCAGCAATGTGACGTTCGCTCCTTTTTTGAGGAGATGGAGGGCCGTCCAGCCGCCGAATGCGCCTGCCCCGATGACAATCACCGAATTGCGACGAGAACTCGCCACTGCACGTGACCCTATCAGATAAGCCCCCGCGGCTACGGAACTTTTTAAGAAGGAACGTCGTGAACTATTCATCTCCATCTGAGCCGTGGGAAATTCTAACAAGCACTGCAAAAAAAAAGAGCGGCTAGGAAACTTTGCCCGAGGTGGCGGTTGTTTGAAGTTCTTGCAGGGATCTCGAAATTCCAATCAGGATGGGCAATACATCGCCCATTTCCGATCTCTTATCTCCGAATGCGAAGTAAATGCGGCTGAATACCCGGTAAAGCTCGTCGTACACTTTCTGCTCGGAATTGTCCGGCTCGAACAAATGGTGCGGTGGGCAAATTTTATTCTGGGCTTCTTCTACCGACTTGAAGGTACCCGCTGCCAAAAACGCAAAAATTGCAGAACCTAAGCTGGTCACGCTCTTCGTAGGGACCAGGACCGGTCGCCCGAGTGCGTTAGCATAGACTCGGTTCAAGACTTCATTCTTCTGCGGAATTCCTCCCGCATTGATGATCCGCTGCACTCGAACGCCCTTGCTTTCCATGCGATCAAAGATCACTCGGGTATGCAGAGCAGTTCCCTCAATTGCGGCAAATAATTCATCTTGCGCCGTACTCTGCAAATTCCATCCCAGGGTAATGCCGCGAAGGTTGGGATTCACCAGCACGGTTCGATCGCCGTTGTCCCAGGTCATTCGCAGCAAGCCAGTTTGCCCGGCGCGATACTTCTCGAGGCCTTTGCTGAGCGTAGCCACGTCGGTTCCCGCTCGCGAGGCGATGGCATTGAAAATATCGCCGACCGCGGAAAGACCGGCTTCAATTCCTGTGCGCTGCGGGTGAACACTCCCCTGCACCACTCCGCAAACGCCGGGCACTAAATTTGGAGAGGGCGTAATTCCAATAATGCAAGTGGATGTTCCGATGACATTGACCATGTCATCGGTGCGGCAGCCCGCTCCAACCGCGTCCCAGTGCGCATCGAATGCGCCAACCGGAATTGGAATGCCAGGCTTGAGCCCAAGTTTCTCTGCCCAGTATGGAGACAGCTTTCCAGCGATTTGTTCGGAGGTAGCGTAATCTCCTTCGAGCTTTAGGCGAACACCGGCAAATAGGGGATCGACTTTCGTTAAAAATTGATCAGAAGGAAGTCCACCGAGTTTCGCATTCCAAAGCCATTTATGGCCCATGGCGCAAATGCTGCGCTTTACCTTATTTGGGTCAGTGATGCCGCAAAGCGTCGCGGCCACCATATCGCAATGCTCGAAAGCGGAAACGAATTCTCTGCGCTTTTCAGGATTGTGCCGCAGCCAGTGCAGCAGCTTGGAGAATCCCCATTCTGATGAGTAAACGCCACCGCACCATTCAATCGCTTCCAGCTTCTCTCGATGAGCAGCGGCAGTGATTTCTTCCGCTTCGCCTTTGGCTCTGTGGTCGCACCACAGATAGTATTCACCCAGCGGCTGAAGATTTTTCCCGACTGGAATGACGGAAGAGCCGGTTGTATCGAGTGCGATGGCCTCGACTTGATCGCCGGAGACTCCCGCTTGTTTGACCGCCGCTCGAGTGGCGACAGCCAATGCGCGCATATGGTCTTCATGCGACTGGGTCGCATATTCGGAATCTTCGCGCTTGCGATGCAGAGGATATTCAGCAATTGCCGACCCCAGCATGCCGCGTTCGCTATCGACGATCGAAACACGAACGCTGAGTGTTCCAAAATCTACACCCGCAACGATGGCCATCAGCAGTTCCCTCCCGCACAATTGGGTGTCGGCCATTCGCAACTGCTTTCGCTAATGCGGTGGAGGAGCTTGTGCATCTTCAATTGATCTCCAATTCGTCTTTTGATGGCAATTTCGGAAAGACTGCGTGCGGTTCCAATTGGTACCAATATGCCACCGAAGAGATATCGTCTTTCAGCGGGAGATACCTGCCGTCAGACCGCCATCCCAGGTCTTGAATGGTCACCCGCAAATCTGACTCGAAGCGCACCGGGTCCACAATATGCCAACGGTATAATCCGAACCTTTGCTGAGACTGATACAGTCCATCAGGTTGGAGGACTTGAATTAATCCTGAGTACGGGCTGCTGAATTCTTCGTATTTGTGGCTTTCCTGATTCTCAAAATTGTAGGAACCGTTGAAATAATCTTCTGTGCCGGTGCCGTTAATCGTAGGAAATTTACGATCTCCGTCCAGATAGAATTTTATCTCGCCTTCGCCCCACCATCCGTTGTTGTGCACGCCCCACGCCATATACGTTCCCACATATTGACCTTTACCGTGAATACCGTCGACGATGGTGTACACGTCTTTGTAAGGGAGCGGGTTCACCCGGCGAAACTGAGCATGAAAATAGCCGGCGTCCTTCGGCACCTCAGTCAGCGAATAATCGATCTGATAATAAACTGACATGGGTTTGTCATCGAGATTTTCGATCGTAAGCCGCGCTTTGTGACGAAAAGGCATGGGCCAATAAGAATTGAAGGCGCTCCCAGGGTTAACGCAAACGGAAAGCGAGGAAATCCTGGCGTACTTCCCCCAACCCATTGCGAAGAAATCTCCTACTGGAACTTCGACCGAAGGCTCCGTTTCGTCATCCCAGTACATACGAAGGATGGAGTATCGCCAATTTCCGGTCGGAGTCATCCAGATATGTTCGATCACACCCGAACCATTGATCTCCCCCAGAGTGAAAGTCGAGCCCGGGTTAATCAATACGTAGGGATTTACTTTCCAGGTTTGCCCCAAGTCCCGTGCTGCCTGCGTGGCCACTCCGGTCGTTGCCATTCCGCCTTTGCCCTTTTCTCCTGTCAAATTCTCCGGGCTGATGGAGAAAGACTTCGCATTCGAGGTCCGATATAAATTGCTTAAATTACTGGTCAGTCCGTCGTAAGAGGGTTGTTGGGCATAACAGAGCGAGGCTGCCGCAAGCAGGATTGTAATCGCCGGAAATAGTTTCATGGCTGTTTCCTCCCAGGTATTTGTAAATCCGTTTGCCTTGCGCCGGTCATCGCGCGTGAATGATCGCAAGGTCCCAGGGTTTGAGGGTCAGTGTTTGTCCTTGCGTGATCGCGTCCCCGCTGAGCAAGTCTGAACCTGTGGGATGCGAGTAATGCACGGTCTGCGGCCCTCCAGAATAGTTGAAGTAATAATAAAGAAGCTCGCCTTGACGATTGCGCCCATGCCGCACCCGGACGGCTTCAGGAAGGTCCTGATCGGAATCACTCAGGTCTGCACGTTTTAAAACGTCGCGAACAATTTCCCGCTGTAACTTGTCAGTGAGAAACGTACCCTCGTAGGTCAAATTGCCGCTGCCATATTTATTGCGAGTTATCGCCGGGAAATGCCAGTAGGGATCATTAAAAGAAGCAACCACTTCGGCGGTGTCGGGCACAATAAATTCTTCCCACACTGAGCCGGTGTTCTGGTCGCCAACTCCGTAAGCGTCGGGCGTAAGGAGTTCGGGTGCGGGCAGATTTGTGAATTCCTGGTAATGAAACCCGCAGGCTGCGCGTAAAGGTCCGGGAGCCATGACGTCACGCACTGTGGAATGCTCATCGGTAAACCCGCTCTTGAATGACATCACCACTTGTCCGCCGTTCTTCACGTAATCGGAGATCTGCTGCAACACCGCATCTGAAGCGCTATACAAAGGAGGGACCAGCAGAACTTTGTACCGCGATAAATTTGGATCTCCAGCCTGTACAAAATCCGGCTCGACATTCAGTTCATACAACGCGCCGTACATCTGCCCAAGTACAGTCATGTAATTCACTTTGTCGCTGACCGGCATGTAACTAAGCGCGTTGGCGGAATCGGTGCTGAGCAGGATCGCGACCTGATTGTCTATTTTAAGATCAACCAGTTCGGACCCGATTTTCTTCAATTCGCCTGCTACCCGCGATACTTCGACATAGGTGCGATTCGGCTCCAGGTCATGCGACAGAACGCCCTTCCAATACGTTTCCTGTCCATAATGCAACGAACTCCAGTGCCAGTACTCCACCATGTTTGCGCCAGCGGCAAGGTGCGTATACACCACCTGGCGCAACTGCCCTGGGTACTGGGGATATTGTGTCCGCGAATCCCACCCAATGGTTTGCGCGTTGGTCTCAGTTACGAGGAAATTCGAGTGCTTCAATGAACGGCCCAGATCGTCGGACATCCAGATAGTTCGCCCGTTGAGCCGTGCCTGAGTTTCGAAGTATGGATTCTCCGCGACCACGTCAAGCGAGCGTGCAATCGCCCACTGATCGAGATTGGTGTGCACTCCGCCGCTGAAATCCTGGGTAATGAACTGGTCGGGCCGTTTATACTCATTAACGATTTTTGCTTGCCAGGCAAGATAATCAGTCACGATGTCGTGTTGAAAGTTTTCCCATTCCAGCTTGTATCCGGGATTCAAAATTCCATCGCGGGGTGGCAGGTCTTCCCACTTGTCCACTAACTGACCCCAGTAGGTCAGTCCCCAGATCTTATTTATGGTTTCAGGAGTTTTGTATTTCTGTTTCAATCGCTCGAGAAATGCAGCGTTTGTATATTGGGTCGAGACATTCGTCGGGAACGTCTCATTGTCAATCTGATAGCCGATCACAGCCGGATGATCTTTGAAGTGGCTGATAATTTCTCGAATCACACGTTCCGCATGCTGTCGAAAATATGGGTTCAGAAAATCGTAGTTCTGGCGAATGCCGTAATATCCGGGCTGCAGGGCATTCGGATAAGTTGGATAGTAGGGATCGCTCAGTGGCGGCGCTGTACCGGCGTGAAGAACCAGGATTTCCGGATGCTCCTTGTACAACCAGGTCGGGATCGAATACGTCGGCGTGCCCAGGATGACTTTGATTCCTGCCTGATGTAGCCGGTCAAGCACGCGCTGCATCCATGCAAATTGAAAATCTCCATCCCGCGGCTCCCAACTACTCCACGTCGATTCGCCGACTCGCACCACAGTGATCCCCGCCTTCTGCATGAGATCAACATCTTTGTCGAGGCGGTCGTAAGGCATGTATTCGGGATAATAGGCAACTCCGTAGAGCACGTTATCCATCTTGTCGGGAGCAAAGCTGTGACTCTGTTGGGCAGCAATTTCACCCGCCATCGAAACCAAAGCCAGCAGAGCGAATAACAGCTTCCGTTTAAGCATTGAATGTTCCTCTTGCCCTTCCACACGCGGGCCTGACACGGAGAGTACACGTTTTCTGATCTTCAGCCCGCCAATTCATTCTGCACGAATCGCAAAACGATGACGGTCAGCTCGTAGATACTTTTATGTGGACTGAGTGAGACGCCGCCAGGGCAGTCGATCTTCGCAGGATCAGACTGGTGCTCAGTGGATATTCTTTTCGCCCGCTACTAGCAGCTTCTTCAGTCACGTCATTCATCAGGGCCTGAAACGCAATTCGCGCCAGTTCAGTCTGCGACATCCGTACTGTGGTCAATGGAGGAGTAATGAATTCAGACAGCCTTATGTCATCGAAACCCACCACCGAAAGACCCTGCGGGACTTTTATCCCAAGATCGTACGCTTCACGCATCACACCAATAGCGGTCATGTCATTCGAACAAAACACCGCGGTTGGCGGTGTCGGCAATCGCATCAGTTCCCCTAAAGCCCTCATGCCACCTTCCATCGTGTGGTCGCCAACAACTAACATCTCGGGCGGGACCGTCCGGCCAATCTCGCTCATCGCCTGGCGAAACGCTTCTTTTCGGGCGTCGGCAGATTTCAAATGCGCGGGTCCGGCCACAAATGCAATGGCGGTATGACGAAGCGCGGCCAAGTGCTGGACCGCTTGCCTGATGCCGTTCTGATAATCAATACGGATATTGCTGACTTTCGCGGCATTTGGACCGACATCCACAAATACCAATGGCACTTTGCGCAGACGAAGATCGTCGAGAAGGGACTCCTCCATGCCGAAGGTAAGAATTGCCACTCCATCGACCCGGCGCTCGATCATCCGCCGCACCGAAGATTTCATTCGCGTGCTATCGTGAACGGTCGAGGTAAGGAGAATTTCGTAATTATTCCGGACGGCGAGTTCCTCGAAAGTCTGAACAATTTCAGGGAAGAAAGGATTGGTTATTTCAGAAACTACCAGTCCGAAGATGCGACTTTTGCCAGAAACAAGCGCCCGCGCCTGAGTGTTGGGGTAGTAGCCAAGCTCGTCTACGACCTTCCATACTCTCTTAGCTAACTGCGGATCCACGGTCGGGACACGATTAATGGCCCGCGACACCGTAGCTGTTGAAACCTTCGCCCGCCGCGCAATTTCCCTGATATCCATTGTGAGGAGATATAAGCAGGGATAGTAGCACAGCGAGAATACGTTTGCTAGGATCGGGTTGACCGTTTTTGCAGACTGTCAACATTCGTAAATTCAACAGTCTCTTTCAGCCGCAGAGTTATTTACCAGCGATGAAGAGGCATCTAAAGGCCATGCCTGAAGAAAAGTCGCACTCTCACCGCTCCGATCATGTTCGCATCGTTCCCCTGGCAACGCCTGAAGTACTCCAGCGGGCAGCCACACCAGCTGCGCATTTGACCTACAACAACGGACCGCTGATCTCCAGCTGCCAGGTGTTCACTGTTTTCTGGGGATCCGGCTGGCAACAGCCCGCCTCAGCGGAAATGATTACCGAACTGAATGGATTCTTTGAGTACATTTTGGCCAGCTCATTGATAGATCAATTGTCGGAATATAGCGTGCCGCAATACAAAATTTCTCGTGGTAAGCGAATTGGCACCATCACGCTCACGAATCCGGATGTGAGCAAGACGGTTGACGATTCCGCGATTCAGAAAATGATTCAGGACGAGATTTCTGCCAAGAACCTTCCGGCTTCAAGTCACGAAACGCTCTATTTTGTTTTTCTGCCGCCAGGGGTGACGGTCACGCAAGGTGGCTCGGCGTCTTGCAAAGTATTCTGCGGATACCACGACGCCATCGGGAACGATACGTTTTACGCCGTGATGCCGTTCCCCGGTTGTTCCGGTTGCTCTTCCAATTTCTCAACCATTGATGCGCTTACCATCACCGCTTCTCACGAGCTGTGCGAAGCCATCACTGACCCGATACCAGGCCAGGGATGGTACGACAATCAGAACGGTGAGATTGGGGACATTTGCGCGTGGAAGACCAAAAAAGTAGGCAAGTACACAGTTCAGCAAGAATGGTCGAATAGCCGTGGCAGTTGCTTTTGATTTTGTGCGTTATCACCTTTGTGGGTAGTTGGGCGTTCCGGGGGCCAGACGGGCGCAACGCCCGTGCTTCAAGCAAGTTCGCATTGTTATTATGTGTTACACCTTCTCGGGAGGCGCTGAACTCATTTCAATTTCCACTGTCTGCGTTCCAAGTTGCGGATGTGTGGCAGTTAACCGCACTCTTCCAGGCTGCTCTTTGGCGCGGACCCAGACTGCGCCGGTTCCACCAATCAACGAAAACGGATTATCTCCAATCAGCTCGGCCGGGCCTTCAAGTTTAAATTTCACCGAATCGTTGGCAAATGGCCGAATTCGGTCAAACTCATCGGTGACGCGCAGGACCACGCGCGTGGAATCAGCGCCGTCGGCCAGCAAAGCGGTATCGTCGGGAAGCAGCGCGAATTTTTTGTCTACGCCATCGCCCGAAAGATTCTTCACGATCACCTGCTTGCCCTCTATATAACCTTCCAGCCGCAAATCTCCCCACTTATGAAACAGCTCGCCTAGCTCGACCACAAACGGCGCATACTTGAGATGGGGAAATTGTTTGCGATCAGGGTCGACTTCGGCGACGAGATGGTCGGCAATGAAAATTTTCAGATGATCGCAGTTCGAACAGACAACGGCCTTGGAAAATCCAATGGATTGATCGCCTCGCGCCCAATGGAACGCTGGCTCAAGCACGATTTCTTCCGCCGGATCGCACTGTGATTTATAGAATCCCGCCGCCGGCTTGGGCTCGCGAAAGATGTCCGTGACTCCGTGGTAACAGATGCGGTCGCCAGAGCCGAAATTTCCATGAGTGTTGTAATCAAATGCGCACCAGCCAATGCCTCCTGCATACTGCGGATTTGACGCCAGCTGGTCATGGATCCGGGCATGACGCAGCGTATGCTCGACCAGCCGTTCAACATTGTCGATGGTCTTGGTGGGATAAGTGTGACCGACAAATTCAGTATTCAAATAACGAGCATGGTTCGGCGGCTTTAAAGGAAAACCGAAATCATTCATGGTGAACACGTCTTCGAGAAATTCGGATTCCTGGAAGTATCGGATTCCCCCTGTCTGCCGCGTCGGGTCGAGTTGGTGGGCCATGGCGTTGGTGCGGGTGTAGAAGTCGTGATTGTCCCGCGATTCATTAATGCGCACTCCCCACAAAATAATTGAAGGATGGTTCCAGTCGCGTCGAATCATGCGACGCACATTGTCGACCGAAATGTCCTGCCATGCTTGATCTCCGATGTGCTGCCAGCCGGGAATCTCTTCAAGAACCAACAGGCCAATTTCATCGCAGGCATCAAGAAAATGCCGCGACTGGGGATAATGGGATGTTCGCACGATGTTGCATTTGAGCTTGTTCCGCAGGATCTCTGCGTCGCGTCTTTGGGGGCGCCCCGGCATGGCTTGCCCGACGTAGGGAAATGTTTGGTGACGATCGAGTCCGCGCAATTTGATCACTTTTCCATTCAATTCAAAACCGTGATCGGTAAATTGCGCCTCGCGAAAACCAAATCGCCTGGTATCTTCATCAATAATTTGAGCCCCTCGCAGCAAGCGGACCCGAACCGAATACAGGTTTCGATGTTCGAGGTCCCATAGCTTGATTCCGCTCAATGACCCAATATTGAGTGCGTGAGCAACCGGTTCCGCCGAAGGACCGGACTTCGGAACCTGGGCCGTGGCTTTCGCGATCACACTCTCGCCATCGAGAAGCTCGGCTTGGACCGTGAGCGGTCCTTGTGATTCCAGATGCTGCAAAAAGCAATCTATTTCGAGCGAGGGATGTGTAAGCACTGCTTTTGGGCGGACGGAAATATTTTCAATAAACGTCGGCGGCACCGCGAGGAGAGATACTTCGCGATAAATTCCTCCGAAGGTGAGATAGTCAATCTCATATCCGAACGGAGGAATATCTGGCCGCTCAGTTGAATCCACCGCAACTGCAAGCACATTGTCGCCGGCGAAATCCAGATGTGGCGTCAACTCGAAAAAGAACGGAGTGTAGCCTCCTTTGTATTCGCCAAGCCGCCGGCCATTCAGCCAAACCGTCGAAGCCGTCATCACGCCTTCAAAGTGGACGAAAATATGTTTGCCCCGGGCCTCTGCCGGAACATTGAAATGCCTGCGGTAAATCGAAACGAATTCGTACCGCTTCTCGTCAAAGCCGTGCCATGGCAGTCGAACATTTGTATGGGGCACCACCACGCGTTCAAAACCCGCGTCGTCAAAATTCTTTTCGCTGGCGGCGTCCGTAAATTTTGAGCTATAAAGCCAATCGCGATTCATCGGGAACACCAGCCTGCGTGCCGAATTTGCGGATGTTTCTTCCGCACTAGCTGCAAGCGCATGCGTTGCTAAACTTGCGCCCGCTATAAATGTACCCGTGTTCCTGATGAAATCGCGCCTATCCATTTTTTCTCCCATCACTTCGTCGTATAACGACACACGTTTTTATCGCGACGTGCTCGTACTGAGCCGACCACAACAGCTCATGAAATCCAGGACAGCAATTGCGAAATATCTGTCGAGCCGCTTGACTCCGTACCGCGAGGCACAGATGGCCCAATGACAACTGCGCTGCTATGATTTTCGAACCACACTAGAAATGACGATCGTTCGGCGCCAGGCAGGCGCTGTTGATTGATCCAGTTGTAATATGCGTCCATATCGGCGTCGACCAGCGAGCCGATTAAATCCAGATCAGATCCTTTGTCGCTTGGTGAAAGCAATTCGTTCATCGGCTTCTGTCTCTGGCGCGGCGCGAAGCGGACGAGCAACGTCAAAGGCTGCGCCCGGCGCAGGGTCTCACGCGCCGCCCATTGCGCGAATGTCGTACTGAAAATTTGCGTTCCCGACCCTTCAGTGAGCAACTTGAGCTGGAACCGAGAGAGCACCGCATCTCCCAGCTTGTCCAAGCCCACCTCCGACGGAAGCATCTCCGCCATGTGCGTGCGCAAAGTTTCCGGCCCCATCCCGGGTCGTGAAATGTCGCTTTGCATCTTGCGCAAGAGCGCGGCTCGGGCAGGAGCCAGCGCATCGTAGGAAACAGTCGTCAGCACTGGATCGTGTTCAGCTTCCTCGCCGCCATCAATATACCAATGCGCATACGGCGCGGGATGCGCTTTAGCACGGCTAGCTACAGCGTCGAGCAGCAGCTTCACTCCATTCTCGGGATTCACGCGGGTGCAATATGCTCCATGCGGCCGAAGCTTGCGAAACAGGGGCTGATCGTATGAATCGAGGCCCTTACCAATAATGCTGATTCCGAGTCTCGGTGTTGCCGGCGCCTCCGGCGGCACAGCCGCCCTCAACCGGTCGGCGTAATGTACGGCGGCCAGACGGAAAGCATCCTGCTGATGAGTGCTCCAGAGATGAGCAGAAAATTGCTCCACAAACAGGCCTGGGGCGTTCACCCAATCAGCGCGTTCAAGACTCGCCGACATCTGAATCGCGGCGAATTCCCGGAACCAATCGCTGATCTGAACTGCTGACAATGAGCGCAAATTTCCCAACTCACTTTCAATGGCGCGGCGCTCCACTGGGAACTTGAAATCAAATTCGATGATCTCTTTGAGCAACGAGGGCAGGAAGCTCAACGGGAGAGGTTGCAGCGCCCCCAGGTAATTCAGGGCCAGCTTCTTCGCTTCCGGCGGATACGACTTGAACTGCTCAGGTTTCAAATCGTGCGGCAACATGGTTAGATCAACTCCCCGATGGGCTTGCCTTGCGAGAGCGAAGCGGAAAACCCCAGCATGGACCCGAGTGTGGGTACCAGATCAGTCGAGTCCACAGCACGGTCATACACCACACCCTCGCGAATTCCCGGGCCGAGCGCCATCAGCCAAGTGGTTCGAGACAGCGCGTCACCGGTGCGATGGTGCTGGAATCCGTTACCGCCGGCGTCTTCGTCACTGTCACGCCCGAAGTCCGGAAGAATGAATAAGCTCGTCTTTCCCGCGTACTCCGGTTCCGTTTGGATCATCTTCCATAACTCGCCGCACAACCGGTCGGTGCGTCGGATGCCGTCGATATAAAGCGAATAGGCGCCCGCGTGCGCCACGTCGATGTCATGCAGCGTTACCCACAAAAGGCTCGGCGCAACTTGCCGCATAAGTTGCCGCACGATGTAAACCGAAAGCTCGTCCGGGCTCGACAGCGTCCGCGCGTGGTTCTTGAAGTCATCCCCCGAGAGCTTCAGGATTGTTTCCAATTGCTGCAATTCGAATTCCTGTCCCGCGAGTTCCGGCGAGTAAAAAGGGGTTTCATAATTGTCGCGAAGCAGGTGCTGGTAGTCGGCACTTCCACCAGATATTGCAGCGCTCAACAGATGCTTGGGTAGAATTACTCTGGCCCCAAGTCCCGGCCCGTATGAGCGATTGCTGCTTTCGCCAATCCGGTTAAATCCATTGCTGGGCGCAACCACCCACGCATCAGACGAAGGGCGCCTCAGCTGTTTGCGAAAGTATTCGAAGACAGTGGGGTTTTCTGGCGGGACCGTGGCAAAGTTGTTAAAGGTCTCATACGTGCCGGTCGCCAGGCTGGCGGTAGCAACGTAGTGGCCAAGAATGCCATGATTCACTACTTGCGTAAAGAAGCTGGCGTGCGGAATTAATTCCCGCATCAGGTGTGGAATATTTTCCTGACCTTCAGGCGCAAAGGTTTCCTGATCGCGCGCCCCGCCGCCGAACGTGATCACGATAACTTTCTTTTTTGATGAAGTCGTAGCTGCACGGGCTAAGCGTGACGACAACAGCGTGCTGCCTAAAACCAAACCGCCGGCATCACGTAAGAAGTCCCGTCGCGACTGGGAAATCAAAGCGCTACCTGATAATGAATTTCTCATCGAAGCCTTAATGTTGCGCCGCGCCTTTTTCGGAATATACAAACTGCCGAATTTCCGCACGCTGTTTATCCAACTCTGCCAGATGCTGCGCTCGCAGGCGCTGGTAAATCTGTAACTGTTCCTGTGCCCGGACCTTTTGCCCGGTATGAACGTATGCCTGTCCCAGACGATAGTGGGCGTCCGCCAGGTCGGCATTTTCTTGCAGGGCGCGTTGGTAGTGTGGAATTGCTTCTGCGTACTTGCTCTGATCGGAGTACAAATTTCCCAGCTGCAAATGGGCCTCAGGGAGCTTCGGATCAAGTGCAATCGAGCGTTTCAGCAGCGCCTCGATTTTACCAATATCGAGATTCGCATCCTGGGCGCGTCTGCCCTTCCACAGGCTCATCGCGTAATAAAAATGTGCCCTTGCGTTCTGCGGCTGCAACTCCGCAAAACGTCGGAAGCGTTGAATTACTTCATCGGCCTGGCTTGGTGAGCTGTCGTATGCCTTCGAGAGGAAGTAATAACAGCGCGGATCGTAAGGATTTAAATCGGCAGCGTTCAGCAACGCCTTCACCGCATCATCGTAATTTCCCCGCGAATATAAAGCCATGCCCAGACCGATCGCCAGCCTCGGCGACTTCGGATAATGTTCAGCCGCGCTCTGGAAAACATTCACTGCCGGATCCAGAGTGCGATGCACCAGCAACTCGCTTCCCCAATCAAACAAATTACTCTCACTGGGATCCATGTGCGCGGCAGCCTCGTATTGATTTTCAGCCGCGATGAACTTGCCATCCTTTTCTTCGATTTCCCCCAGCAGGTTATGCAGTTCCGCAGTGTCTTTCAGTTTCAGCAGATTCTGCACTAAATTTCTGCCGTCGTCGAGCCTGCCTGTTTTTGTGTACGCCAGCGCCAAATCGTACCCATTGTCGTATGCGGCAGAATTTATTTTCTGTGCCTTCTCAAGATAAGGGACCGCGTCGGTCAGCTTGCCGGCGGCGACGTAAACTTCGCCAAGATTATGGTTCGTGTCGTAGCTGCTGGGATCGAGTTCAACTGCTTTTCTGAATTCGGTCTCCGCGGTCGATACCTTGCCCAGATGCACCAGGTTGGTCGCAAGGTTAGTTCGCGCCTCCACAGAATCTGGCTTCAGTCGCACCGCTTTGGCCAGATGATCGTTGGCCTTGGACTCCTGCGATTCGGCGGCGTACACCATCCCTAACAACTCGTGAACGTCAAAGCTCTGCGGAACCTGGCGCACGAGTTGCTCTAGCTGACCGGCGGCCTCTGCATAATGTCCAGAATTGTACTGCGACAATGCTGCCTGAAACGCAACATCCAGCTTTTGTGGTTGATCAGATTCGGCGGCAATAACCGGCATATGTCCCGCCAGGATGAGGAAGATAAATAGCAGCCGGGAACGTTGGGTCACAGCATCCGTATGTTAGCACCGCGCGGAAATGCAGAGTATGCCCCTTTGCAGGTTTGTTGTGGGAAGGGCGCTGGTTGACGCCCTCCCCGCAACTCTGCTGGCGTCAGAAGTACACTTTCAGCGCAAACTGGATCTCTCGCGGATCCAGAGGATTGTCACGGGTAGATCCAATTTCGCCGAAGTTATTGTTGCCGAAATCCGTTGATCCAGAAACAGCGTTAACCCCGTTACCACCGAATCCTGGATAGTTAAAGTTCGGGTGGTTCAGGATGTTAAAGAACTCAGACCGGAATTCCAGGCGAACGCGTTCCGTCACCTGGAAATTTTTGAACAGAGACAAATCCCAGCGATTGAAGCCTGGTCCCTCGATTTGGGTTGGCTGATTGCCACCCAAGATTCCCGCAGGAGTGGTCTCATTGATGCAGCCACCCGGAGATCCTGGGCTTCCGAGCTTGCAAGGTTGCGCAAACGCAGCGGCATTCAGCATTGCCGGATTGCCATCCTTGTTGATGTGTATCGAAGTCCTCGGATTCTGTCCTGGAAGCACGAACGAATAGCAGTTAACGTTCTGCGCAGTTCCGGTCGGGCAATCAAGTTTGAATGGTTGCCCTCCCTGTAAGTTGACAATCCACTGCACCGCCCATCCGCCGACGATCGCATTTTTTGCGCCTGAAGCATCCCCCAGCATGCGCTTACCTTTACCGAATGGCAGCTCATACCCACCGCTGAAGTGGAAGACGTTGCGAACATCGAAATTCGCAAGTCCGTAATCTGCGTGAATTCCTACTCCCGGTATATACGGAGCGCGATACCCGTTACCGGCAAACCCGTTAAGCAGGTCTAAAGCATCCGATCGAACTTTCGAATACGTGTACGCAGCGAGGAAATTCAGACCATTGGAGAATTTCTTCGTGGCGGTGGTTTGTAACCCGTGATAGTAGCTACTGCCCTGCGTAGTCGCATAACTCGCGCCTTCTCCGAAGTCAGGGAACTGAAGTCCTCCCTGGGCCGGCGTAGGTACAATAGAAGTCGGCGTCGATTTAGTCAGGCCTGTACCTGGCGCAAAGAGAGCAGAGGGCTCATTCGATCCAGGGAAGACCTCCAGGTGCCGGCCGAGAGTCGTCACATATGCCGCCTGGATTGAGAGGCTGGGTCGCAGCTCGTACTGCAAGGTGAAATTGCCGCCCATTGAATATGGGGTCTTGTAATCGAACTGAATGCCACGAAGCTGTAAACCCTGCGCGTTGACGACTTGGGGCACCAAAGGAATACACGAGAATCCGGTTTCAAGGGTTGCGCTGTTAGCTGCGGTCGCTGTACCCGGCGGACAGGAGCTGTAAGTCACCGGAGTCCAGTCGTTGAGATGATTGAAATCGAAAGAGAATTGGAAGGGGTAGTTTTCACCTAGGTTTGGAGAATATCCGCGATTCTCAAAGCCGTTATAGAAGATACCAAAACCGCCTCGGGCGACGAACTTCGGTGTTACCTGGTAGGCGAAGCCAAAACGCGGCGCAAAGTTATCTTTTTGCGAGTTGCCTAATCCTTTGCCATATCGGTTTGTAACGGCCAGGTTAATACCGTCCAGTCCCAGTAGAGTATTGAAGCTCGACGAGAAATTACTCGCTGCTGAGTTAGCACTTTGCGGGACGATGTACATCGGAGCGCTCGTGGGCGGTCCGAACGGGACGAAATTCGCCTGCTTGCCGTAGTGGTCATAGACAAGGCCGAAGAAGTCCCACCTCAGGCCTAGATTGAGAGTCAGTTTCGAGGACACCTTCCAATCATCCTGGAAGTAGGTGCCCCAATAGTTCTTGCCGTTGTCGCTTAGCGAAATATTGGACGCAAATACTTCGTTGGGACCTCCCACGAAGTCAAGACCACCGACGTTCGAGGTCGTCGGCGTTAACAGAAACTGGGCTCGACCTGTTGTGTTATCGCCGATATTTGGACTTTGCGTGTAAGCACCATTGAAGTCGAACTGTCCACGGGACCACGGTGGCTGAAGGGTCGAGAACTTTACGTGCTGCTGCTCGAAGCCCATCTTGAAGGTATGCTTGCCGTAAATTTTTGTGAAGTCGTCCGTTACCTGAATCGTCGAGCTGACTTCGTCTGAAGGCAGGAAAGCATTGCCGCCGAGTGTCTGCAGTCCACCGATACTGAATGCAGGCAAGCCGCCGTTCTCTTTTTCCTGCGGAATGCCCAAGATTCCGAAGTCGGCCGGAATTCCAGCTCCGCCGGTACCCTTGAGGTTATTTGCTTCAGGAATGTTGCGTGTAGTGTGAAGATAGTTTAACCCGACCCGAGCAACGTTGACCGTCGTGGGCGAAAAGGTGTGATTCCAAACCAGAGCGCTGTGCTGTGATAGTGCCGTCTGATTACCTTGGAAGAAGCCCCCGCCATCGGCAATACCGCCGAAGATACTGGGAATCAGCTCTGGCTTGTCATCGTAGCTGAAGCTGAAATACAGCTGATCCTTTTGGGTGAAGTCCAAATCGAGACGTACGTCAAACTGTTTTTCGTTCTGGATGAGAGTCGGTGAGTTGGCGAAGTTATTGACCACGCCGGCATTCGTTGGAGTTGGGTAAAGCTTCAACAAGTTAATCGCGGCGGGATCGAGGCGGGTAGCCGGAATGATATTCCCCGGAAATGGGTCGCGGACAAAAGACGTTCCCACCGCACGAGTCGTCGCTGGGTCAAAAATCGTTCCTTTGGGGAAACTTCTGCCAAGCGCATCAGGCCCCTCGCTTGTCCCTGACTGGATCAGATCTGAAAAATCTGTGAAACCGCTGTTGCGCTCAGCCATTGTCGGTACGGAGCCGATTTGTGCTTGCCCCTGACGAAGCCGCCAGAACTGGGCATCACCGAAGAAAAACACTTTGTTCTTGATGACCGGTCCGCCTATGGTGCCACCGAACTCATTCCAGCGAAGCTCGCCTTTTTTAGCGGCTGTACACGCGCCGCTTACAGGGTCACAGTTATGTTCGAAAAAGTCTCTCGCATCAAGTTTATCGTTGCGGAAGAATTCCCAGACATCCCCGTGGAAGTCATTGGTTCCCGACTTGAGGGTCGCATTTAGCACTGCGGCGCCGGAACGGCCAAACTCGGCGCCAAAATCAGTGGTTTGAACCTTAAACTCCTGGATCGCATCGACTGGCGGTAGCACAACGTAGTTTGTACCGTTGAGAAAATCGACCGTGTCCGAGTTGTTGTCAATGCCGTCGAGCATGTAGTTGTTTTGCGCGGGGCGAAAACCATTGGCTGAGAACGCACCTGAGGCGGCATTGCCGCGCGTATCCGATTGTGGAGTATTGACGCCGGCTGCGAGTTGCGCGAGGAAAGTAAAGTTTCGTCCGTTCAGCGGTGCGTTGTTTATGCTGGTCTGGTCCACCACCTGTCCGACGGATGCATCCTGGGTCTGCAAAACTGGAGCTGCCGCAGTGACTTCCACCGTCTCTGACGTGCTGCCCGCGGTCATGGTGAAATTCACGACCACGTTTGCTCCGACGTCGACCTTCACGTCACTTTGGCTTACAGTCTTGAAGCCTTGAAACGAGGCGTCGACCTTGTATGTCCCAATTCTGACCGGAGAAAACTTGTATACGCCGTCGTTGCCTGTGGTCGTGGACAAGGCAATGCCGGTGCCCACGTTAGTCAGCGTTACTTTCGCGCCATTGACCACGGCGCCGGAGGGATCCGTAATGGTCCCAATGATCGAGCCGGTATCAACTTGCGCTTGCGCGACGGTTGTTAACAGCAGAGCGGTGACCAACATCGCTAATACGGCTTTTAGCGTGCAAGATGAGATGCCAACTCGCTTCATGACCTTCCTCCTAAGTCTTCGGCTCGAATGCTCGTGATTCTCAAGCTCGATTACCGACAAAGCGACCACCAGGCCAGCGCGCGCAAAGCGCGACGTCAGCCTTCTGAATCTTGAAATTTTGATCGTTGAATATGAAGCCTAACCCCCACGAGCGGGTGAACCGCTTAACCCACGAAACCCTGTTAACCGTTTAACCCGCTAGCAAAATCGCTTAACCGTTTAATCTTACTGGAAGTAAACGTGTTCGCGATTGTTATCACGCGCAAATATCGGTTGTCAAGCAAATTTTAGTCGGCTATACTCACCTGACTTCTGCACAAAAATGACGCTCACCATCCGTGATGTCGCGAAAGCCGCTGGGGTATCGACCGCCACCGTCTCCAATGTCCTGAACAAAACCGGGAAGGTTGGGCGCAAAACTCACAGGCTGGTTATATCCGCGGTGAAGCGCCTCGGCTATGTTCCCGATGCTCACGCGCGGCATCTGGCTTCGCGCGATCGCCATCGCACCTTGGGAATCATCGTTTCCGATATTGAAAATCCGTTTTTTCCTGAAGTCATAAAGGGATTTGAATTGCGCGCCCAGCAGTTGGGCTATGACGCGATTTTGAGCGATACAAATTACGATCCCCGGCGCACTCGCCGGGCAGCTGAGCGAATGATGGAACACAAAGCTCGCGGCGTCGCCATCATGACCTCTGAGATCAGTCTGCGCTTGATTCACGAATTGGCCCGCAGAAAAATCGCCGTGACATTTCTGGACCTCGCTCCTACCCGCGCTTACATGAGCAATTTGCGGATCGATTACGCCTCGGGCGTCGACCAAATCGTCAAACACCTTTACGATCTTGGTCATCGGCGCATTGCCTTCGTCGCCGGGAGGGAGGGACTGAAGTCAAACGTCGCCCGCTTGGAAGCCTATGAAGATTGCATGCGCCTTCTGGGATTGGAGCCCGGACCAATCCTGCCAGGCGACTTGCGCTTCGAAGGCGGGATGTGCGCGGGATTGGCCGTCGCAAAATTATCTCCTCGACCGACTGCGGTTATGGCCATCAACGATCTCACCGCCGTGGGCGTGATCAAAGGATTAATGAAGGCCGGGTGCCGTGTACCTGAGGACGTATCGGTTACAGGATTCGATAAGACGCGACTTGCGGAATACAGCAATCCCGCTATCACTACCGTCGATATTCATCGCGAAACTCTGGGCCGAATCGCCGCCGATGCTCTGCACGAACTTTCAGGTTCCGCAACTCCGAATGGCAAGGAGTATCAGATTGGCGCGGAATTGATCCTAGGAGAATCTTCCGGTCCCGCCCCCGTTATCGAGCCTTGATACACTTTTCAGAGGTACACTTCTCGACAACAGTATTGCCGGCTTAATTGCCGCAACCATTCAGGATGTCTGTTCCCAAGGACCAACTCTCCCGCCGCACTTTCCTCAAAGCCATGCAGCTCGCACCTGCGCTTCTTCTGCCGGCGCCATTGCGAATCCTGGGGTGGCCCCTAGATTCTTCAATGCGGAGTTCGCTGGCTCGAGATTTTCTGTTCTCCGATCTGCGCATCACGCCGCACTACCCCGCGAGTAATCCGCTCGATGAAGTTCTTCGTCAAGTAGTTCCCGGCGGCGATGAATATGTGACCGAGAAATACGCATTCGAAATTCTTGCGGCGCTTGGCGAATGGAGCAAAGCCTTGAAGATGTCTGTTCCTGAGCTTGGCAGCGTAGTAGGAAAGTTTATTGATTCCGCGTTCAAAGCCACGACAATCAAGGCGTCTGAAGAAACAAAGCTGCGTGCGAAATACGGCATTGATGTCTGGCGTAGAAAATTCTCAGCCGAACTGGTATCCGGGCGCGCGCCGTTTGTTGATCAGCTCACCCGGAATTGTGCCGAGTTCTCAAAACTCGACACCGTCGAATTTGAAATTACCGCCATCGAGCAACTCAAGGATTCTCCGCTGACGGTGAACGCCGAAGTACATTACGAATTTGTTGGCGCTCTCAAAAGTGGTGGCCGAGAGCAACGAATAGGCGATTGGAAAACTCGATGGATTCAGTCTGAATCGACCGGCTGGAAGCTTGTTCAATGCGAGGCAACCGGCGAAACCGTGGGCCGCACCCGCGACCGGTTTTTCATTGATATCGCTCCGCAAGCGTTAGCGCGGGTCGAATCTTACAAAACTCAATTGCTGCGCGGGAACGACTATTGGCGCACTGTCCTTGACGGCGCTTGTGGAATTGACGTTTACGGAAACAACGGAGTCGCGGTGGGAGACTTCAACAACGATGGATTCGATGACATCTACATTTGTCAGCCCGCCGGACTGCCCAATCGCCTGTATCGCAACAATGGCGATGGCAGCTTCGCCGATGTGACCCAACAAGCCGGCGTGGATATTTTGGATTCTTCGTCCTGCGCGCTGTTTGCCGATTTCGAGAACAAAGGCCTGCAGGATCTCCTGGTAGTCTGCGAGGGCGGTCCTTTGCTTTTCTTGAATCAGGGAGACGGAAAATTTGAGCTCAAGCGCGACGCCTTTGGATTTTCGCGCTCGCCCCAGGGAACGTTCACTCACGCAGCGATCGCGGACTACGATCGCGACGGGCATCTGGACATCTATTTTTGCCTTTATAACTACTATCTCGGCTTGGATCAGTATCACTACCCTGCGCCGTACTTCGACGCTCGCAATGGGCCGCCAAATTTCCTGCTTCACAACGAGGGCAACGCCACATTCGTGGACCGCACCGAAGCATCTGGGTTGGGTGTAGACAACGACCGCTACAGCTTTGCTTGCGCCTGGGGTGACTACAACTCAAATGGCTTGCCCGATCTTTATGTCGCCAATGACTTCGGAAGAAACAATCTCTACCGCAACAATGGCGACGGCACTTTCACAACGGTCTCGACCGAAGCTGGCGTCGAGGAGGTCGGCGCTGGCATGAGCGCCTGCTGGTTTGATTTTGACGGTGATGGACGTCAGGACATTTATGCCGGGAATATGTGGTCTTCCGCCGGAATGCGCGTCTCCGATCAGAAAATTTTTCACCGGCAGGATCCCGAAAGCATTCGTGGTTTTTATCGCCAGCACGCGTGCGGCAATTCTCTTTATCAGAATCACGGAGGCGGTCGATTCAAAAATGTGAGCGTTCCATCGGGAGCTGAGATCGGGCGCTGGGCATGGTCTTCCGACTCGTGGGATTTCGATCATGACGGCCATCCAGATCTTTACATCGCCAATGGATATATATCAGGACCCGATTCTCCGGACCTCGC
>Ga0209168_10000465_pt1 | contig 39792 bp, 32 predicted proteins | sample Coa_R1_FD_187156 | JGI IMG/M metagenome (GOLD analysis project Ga0209168, IMG submission 187156) | Surface soil microbial communities from Centralia Pennsylvania, which are recovering from an underground coalmine fire - Coalmine... | ecosystem: Environmental > Terrestrial > Soil > Unclassified ...
TTCCCGCTGCAATTGACCGTTGAAAATTTGCAACGCGCGCGCGAGCAAACTTCCGAACAATTCGACGAAGTATTTTTCGAATCCACTGCCACGCTGCGTGCGGAGCTTGAAAATCTAAAACTTATCGTCAGCCGCTTCAGCGATTTCGCAAAAATGCCTCCGCCGGAATTCGAGCCGGTGGATTTGAACGATTCCGTCCGCAGCGTCGTAAAATTATTTGAGCCGCAACTGTGTGCCGTCGGACGTCCACCCATCACGCCGGAGCTGTACCTGGATGAAAATCTGGCCCTTCCGCAGGCCGATCCTGTCTTGCTGCGCCGTGCGCTGGAAAATCTGGTGCTCAATTCTCTCGACGCCATGCCCACCGGTGGAACCTTGACGGTGCGGACTTCGCAAAACAATGGCTCCGTCCGTCTCGACGTGAGCGACACGGGGGCAGGTTTGACGCCCGAAGAATGCGCGCGGCTCTTCACTCCCTATTACACGAGTAAGCAGCACGGCACGGGCCTCGGCCTGGCCATTGTTCAGTCGGTGGTGAGCGATCACGGCGGAAAAATTGTTGTGGAGTCCGCGCCTGGCGCGGGCGCAACCTTCCGGATTGAGTTGCCGATCAAGCATCCGGGCTCGACAAATTCTCACCCGCGATCCAAGTCCGAGGATCCCGCCGTCAGCAAGCCCGCGTAGCGCTGCGAGCCAACCATGACAGCTCCCAAACCCCATCTTCTGCTCATCGACGACGATCCCAACACGCTCGCGTCGCTTTCTCGCGCCTTTCGCCTTGCCGGCTATGAGGCCACGGTTTGCGACAGCGCTATTCGAGCGTTGGAACTGCTTCGCACGGAGCACTTTGATGTGATTTTCTCCGATGTGGTTATGCCCGGGAAGGACGGTATCTCGCTGCTGGAGGATTTGAAGGCTGCGGGCACTACGACTCCCGTGGTCATGATTTCCGGGCAGGCCAGCGTAGAAATGGCGGTCCGAGCCACGCGTCTTGGCGCCGTCGATTTTCTTGAAAAGCCGTTGTCGACTGAAAAACTTTTAGTCACGACGGAAAATGTTCTGCGGTTGCACCACCTCGAAGAGGAAAATCGCGACTTGCGCCGACGCCTCGGCAAGCATGAGGTGATCTGGGCAGGGCCGGTGATGGAGCGAATGCTCGCGCAGATCGAGCGTGTTGCGGCGAGCGAAACGCGCGTCGCCATACAAGGCGAAACCGGCACGGGCAAGGAACTCATCGCGCGAACCATTCACCAAAAAAGCGCACGCCGCGCTGGCCCGTTTGTGACGCTGAATTGTGCCGCCGTACCCGGCGAGCTAATTGAGTCAGAGCTATTCGGACATGAAAAAGGTTCCTTTACCGGCGCCACAGGCCGGCATATCGGCAAGTTCGAGCAAGCCGAAGGCGGCACTTTGTTTCTGGATGAAATCGGTGACATGCCGCTGGCCATGCAGGCGAAACTGCTGCGTGTTCTCGAGGAAGGCGAAATTGAGCGCGTGGGCGGCGACAAGCCAATTCCGGTGGACGCTCGCGTAGTTGTCGCCACGCACCGCAATTTGGAAGAGCTAGTCCGGCAGGGAACTTTTCGCGCGGATTTGTTTCATCGCGTGTATGTTTTCCCGATTGTGTTGCCTCCCCTGCGGGAACGTGCCGACGAGGTCCCCGTTCTAGCGGAATATTTCGCCGAGCAGGTAGCGGCGCAGAATAGTTGGAAAGAAAAACATTTTTCAGCGGAAGCGCTGGAAATTCTGAAGCGCTATTCGTGGCCCGGGAATGTGCGCGAGTTGCGCAATGTCGTCGAGCGCGTTCTGCTGCTCTCAAATTCCGAAACCATTACAGGCGACGAAGTGAATTTGGCATTGCCGGCCACTCGAAACGGCGAACCGGCATCCGCGGTAGAAAACGGCACGCTGGCACATCGCATAGAATCCTTCGAGCGGGAAGTATTGCTCGCCGAATTGCGCCGCCATCATCACCACATGACCAACGTTGCACGGGCCCTCGGCCTGGAGCGCAGCCATCTATACAAGAAATGCCAACAGCTTGGCATTGATTTGCGATCCGAACGCAAAACCGAATAGTTCCACTAAACGATTGATTTATATAACCTTGCGACGTCGCATCGTCGCCCCCCCGCCTATATTGCAATAAGAGATAAGAAAATTACTGAATGTAATTAGTGCGATCGGCTTTCGCAAAGTTAATCAGGAACAAGTTGACGATCGGAGACGCTGAAATCCGCGCTGCGGAAGCTCGACCAAAAATTAGCGGAAGCAAAATCCAAGAAAGAAATGCTGCTAGCCCGGCACCGGCGTTCACGCGTGACGATGCGCGCTAACCGCGCAGAGCAATCCATCGGCGATCGCTCCAAGGTCGCCACTTTTGAACGACTAAAGGACAGGGTCATGCATTCCGAAGCCGTCAGTCAGGCAGAAAGCGAGTTGCTTGGGGATGACTTTGGCGACCGGCTGGCAAAACTGGAGCGCGAAGATGAAATTGACCGGATGCTCGCGGAAGTGAAAACGCGACGCGGCATTGCGAGTTAATTTGGAATTGAAGAATTCAATTAACCCTGTAAATGTGAAGAAGAGAATCCTGCGCGCTTGAGCGGCTTCCACGCGTAATCGCCGCGAAAGTACTGCCAGATCCCCTGCAGGCGCCAGATGAGATGGAGTTGGCGATAGGGAAAATGCTCGAAGCAACAGAACAGGATAAGAATGAAAATATCGCGCGGTCTGTTATAACGCCGGAATGTGATTTCCTCGAGCAGCACGGAACCAATGGAAATCAGCGTCGCGAAGGCATATCCGTAGATCAGGAACCTCACAAAAAAGACTCCGTTCAGCACGCCGAACATCGCGGCCAGAGCAATGGTTGCGAGTCCGATCAATTCAAACAGTGGCGCGAGCGATTCGAAGAGCCACTGGTACGGTAGAGAAACTGTTCCTATGCGGCCGTAGCGCCAGCGAAAGAGCATGTCGCTGTTCCGGCGAAGGGCGTCGAGGAGTCCATTCTGCCAACGCGCGCGCTGCCTGCCGAGTGAGCGCAGATCCGAAGGCACTTCGGTCCAGCAGACCGGATCAGGCACGAATTCAATTCGATAGTCCGTTTTTTGTTCGAGCAGATGCCGGTGCAGACGCGTTACCAGGTCAAAATCCTCGCCAATTGCGGCTGGCCGGTACCCGCCCGCGCGTATCAGCAAGTCGCGCCGGAACACCCCGAAGGCGCCGGAGATATTCGGAAGCATATTCCAGCGGGCCCAAGCTTCGCGCCCCAGCAAAAACGCGCGCAAGTACTCGACCACCTGGATGATTTCCAGCGGGCGGGACGGAAGTCGTGGCTCGATCAACTGGCCGTTCCGCACTACGGAACCATTCACCGCGCGGACGATGCCGCCGGCGGCTACGATACGTTCTGGATCGGAAAGAATTACGACCATGATGCGCAGCAGGGCATCGCTTTCGAGGATGGCGTCAGCATCCAGAACACAGATGTAAGGACTGGTCGCCGCATTTACGCCGGCATTGTTCGCATCCGCCTTGCTGCCCCCAGGCTCTTTATCAACAACAATCAATCCCGGATGCGCATCGCTGAGATAGATTCCAGTGACTGGGGCGCTGGGAACGTAGGCATGGTAGAGCATGTTGGCACGTCTCAAGCCAAAATGTTGCGTGAGTTCCGCGAGCGTGCGGTCCGTTGAGCCGTCGTTCACAACAACGACTTCCAGATTCGGATAATCCAGCTGCAGCGTCGAAAGCACGGAAGTAACGATGCATGCCTCCTCGTTGTGTGCAGGCATCACTACCGAAATCGGAGGCGTCAGCGGTGAGGCCTTGATGCGCTCAATACGAATGCTGGCGAGCCTCCTTTGGTGGGTCGTGCTGGAAGCGATCGCCGTCACGAGGAGAGTCAGATAAATAAGATTGGCCGCTAGGTAGTAATAAAACAGCGCGTGGTTCGATATCTCGATGAAACGAAGCATTAGATCAGGCCTTGCAACACTGGATCAAGCGGTTCAGTGCTCCACAGATTCGCGGCGCCTTCACGGAGCGCGTTCAGCAATCGTGCCGCGGCCATGCCATGTTGCGACGGATCGGAAAGATTTTCGATGACCTTCCCAAAATCGCCGGCTAGCTCCAGCGCGGAAATCATGGCATGCAGCGCGTAACGATCGTGGGAATCAACCACATTTTCGAGAATGTGCGTTCTTTCTTTTATGAACTCGGAGAGTGCGGCGGCTGCGCGCAAGCGCACGAAACGGTTTGCATCGCACAATGCCTCGAGAAGGATGGGAATTGTCCGGGGATGCCGCATCGAATCGAGCGACGCGACCGCGCGCAAGCGCACGTACCAAACGGAATCCCGGGCCAGGCCCGCGAGCGCCGGAAGAGCAAGCGGCAAGGGCACTACAGTCAATGCGCGTGCCGACGATGCACGCACCTCCGGCAACAGGTCACCTGCAAGAAGGAGTATTTCATCGGCCATTTGCGGCAAAGCGATTTCTGCCGTAACACGCGCAAGAATTTCCCGCACTTCGCCATACGCGGGGCGAATGTACGGCAGCAGCATTTCCGGATGCTCTTCGCAGCAGCGCAGCAACGCGTTGGAAATGGGATGCGCTGGAATGTTAAGCCCATTGATCATGAGGCGCTCCAGGATCGGCACCGCCGCCTGCGTAAGTCCCGTGCGTCCCAATCCGCGGACGGCCGCGAGACGCGTCTCCAGTTGCGGGTCATCGAGCGCTTCGGCCAGCACGGGAATTGCTTCCGGCATCAGCGTCGCGCCGAGCATGACCAGCGCATTTCGCCGTTGCCAGGCATGACCTTTCCGCGCCTGTTCAATACAGTCGTCGAGCAGTCCGTTCTCGCGCATAAATTCCTGTAAGCGCGATCGGTCTTTCGGGCTCGCAACGTCCAGATCCCGCAGAATGAACTCCTGCACGATTGCACGCCGCATGGGATCCTCGCGCCAGAATTCTGGATCTACCGCGCCGCTCAGGATTTCGCTCCACTGTTTGCGGATGGTGAAAGCCAGCAGGTCATGCCGGCGAAAGTAACTGCGGCGCCTGGCGCGCCGGATCAAGATAAATAGCAGCAATGCTGTAATCCCCGCAAAAGAGGCGAAGATTGCCTCTATCAGGAAATAGCCGCTGCCGGAAGGCGGCAGCCAATTAGAAAAAGATTCCATAGTTCACTCCAAAGCTCGTTTGCGTGCGTCCTTTCGAGCGATTTTGACGCGCGACGTAAATGGAAATGCTCTGCTTGCGCGAGAGGCGGTATTTGCCCCCGCCGCCGAAGGTTTGCGCAGAAAAGCGGCCAATCTGGTCCGCTTGCGCGAAATCTTCCGTACCTACGGCAAAAAAAACATTGGGCGTGAATCGCGAACCGAGTGGAACACCTAACTTGGCAATTCCCGAGGGACTCCAATCCGGGCCTGTCGTCGAGAAAGCGCTGCGCGCCTGAGTAACTGATACGGAGAATGTCGCGTCGCGCGGAGCATACAGGATGGCCGTACTGGTCAATCCCAATACACGCGCGTCCCGGTACCAGAACCAGTGCGATTGAAAATCCGTTTCCAGTGCGCGGAAGAAATATGTATGACTCAGCTGAAATCCGTGTCCGTATTGCAAAAATGCTTCACCTCGCGGGATCACGCCCTGATCGCGCGCGACGCTTCCACCGGCCGTGAGCGAATCATTGCGTCTGAAACGCCGCGAGACACTGCCGGAAAATTTCGCGGCGTTGGAACCGAAGCGTTGATAAAAAATTCCGGCAAAGGAAGTAATCCAGCGGGAATTCCAGTGTGAAGTCATCTCCAGCGTTTCTGCGTTGGCTGCGTTCGTGTAATTGAACGTGTCGCTATCCGAACCAAAATGCAATTCGTGGCGTGGCTGTGAAGCGAACGAATCGAGTCTCGCCCGCGCCGTCTGGTCATTTGGATTTTTTGACAGTGCGGCGAGAAAATCCGAGCGGGCCTCGGACGTGCGTCCCATAGCGAGCAGTAACGAGCCACGCTGGTCGAGAATGTCAGCCCGGTCACTGTCAACCGCGACCGCCTGGTTGAGAAGCAGGAGGCTTTCCTCTTGCCGTTGGTCTTTTACGAGAACACTAGCCAGGCCACTGAGAACGTCAGGGTCATTCGGGGTGAAGCGCAACAGGCTGCGAAATTCCGACTCTGCTTCCTGGGAATTTCCCAGCCAAGCTAACGTGCGCGCCATCCACGCGCGTCCGTATCGTCCGGCGCAGCGGCCAGTCTTTGATTCGCGATTTCCAGTGCCGCCGTCAAATGGTGCGCATCAACCTCTTTGCGCAGATTCGTCATCCAGTCCATTGACTCCTGCGCCCGCATTGGCAGCGCGTGCAACAGAAAAAGTCCCGCTAGCACCGCGCCGGCGTACACACAGTGTGAGAGCCCGCCGCGAATGGCTGCGAATAGCAGCCGGTAGAGACATGTGGTCACGGTATACAGGGAGCACGGCTGATGCCGTTCCCCGAAAACTCGAAAGGAGTCAGCGGCTGTAACTCGTTACGCTGCAACTGAGTGCATGATCGGGAACAAGGGAAGAGGAGACTTTCAGGGAAATGAGCAGGCGGAATGAAACATCTGTTTCACTGCGAACCAAAGTGAACTTTTTTTGATTTGACTGTTTACGGAAAGACGGATTCCACAACAGGATCAGCGGGACGCGTGGTCCACAGGCCAGCCGCGCCTTCGCGCAAGGCGACCAGCAAACGCTCGGCTGCTTCAGTGTGAAGTACCGGGTCTGAAAGTTCTTTCAATGTTTGTTCGAACCCGCCGCCAAGTTCCAGCGCGGAAATCATGGCGTGTAACGCGTAACGGTCGCGCGAATCGACGATCCTTTGGAGAATTTCCACCCTGTCCTGTTCGAACCGGGCAAGCGTGGATGCCGCGCGCATGCGAACGAGGCGATTGGGATCGCGCACCGCTTCGAGGAGAATCGGAATCGTGCGCGGGTGACGAATTTCGTGGAGCGCGATGGTCGCCCGGAGCCGCACAAACCACACTTCGTCGCGCGCCAGGTCAGCAAGCGCTGGAATTGCCAGCGTCAGCGGCGCCGAGGCGAGGGCCTTGGCAGCGGCTGCCCGCACTTCCGGCAACTCGTCCTCGGCCAGGAGAACCATTTCGTCGGCCATTTCAGCGGTGGCCAATTCACTCGCCACGCGCGCGAGCAATTCGCGCGACTCTCCCCGCGAGCGGCGCAGATACGGCAGAATAGCGGCGGGATGGTCGACGTAGCAGCGAACCAGTGCGTTAGTGATCGGATCGACAGGCACCTTCAGCGCGCCAACCATGAATGCCTCAAGAATTGGCTCCGCCGCCTCCGCGAGTCCTGTGTGGCCGAGCGCCTTCACAGCTGCCATGCGAGTATCAAGCTGCCAATCATCGAGCGCCTCGGAAAGCGGCGCGATCGCCTCCGGCACGCGCATCGCACCGAGCGCCAGCATCGCCCGCCGCCGCGCCCATCCACGTCCTTCATGCACTTTTTGGATGCACAGATCGATCAAGCCGGTGGAGCGCAAGAATTCCTGCAACCCTTCGCGGTCTTTGTCGGTGGCGGCGCCGATTTCCTGTACGACAATCGACTGCACGATTTCGCACTGCATTGGATTTGTGCGCCACGTCTCGACAGGAACGCTGCCCCTTACAATTTCGCGCCACCGGTCGTGAATCTTGAATGCCAGCGCATCGTATTTACGAATGCGAAATTGGCGAATGGCGTTGCGCCCCACTCGGAATATCAGCAGCATCGCGACCCCGCCCAGTGTGGCCAGAATCGCGGCCGTCAAGAACAGATCGCTATTGAAATTGGGGATCGAGTTTAAAACGGAATTCATCCATCACCCCGAAGTGAGTCGGCCCGAAACCGAAGGCAAATCATCGCGCTACCAAAAAAATCCTTCGTACTCACGACGAATGAGTGGTTCGCCGTGAGCCGTTGGTTTTGAGGGAAGTGCTAACTTGTGTGCGCAGTAGCGCGATTTTAATTTTCCTCCGCCGAGACTGCCGTCGCATGTCTCTGCGCGAATATTGAGAGCACGAGGGAGGCCACTTCAAGCCGAAGCCGGTTGCCTGTTCGCTCCGCTAAGCTGCGGCGATGCTTGTGTTTGCGAGCTTTATTTTGAGGCGTGGAAATCAGAACGTCGCGGGAATGTTCCAAAGCGAAACGTCTGTTTCATGCGGGACCATTTTCGGAAAGCGATGCCCGTTTTGGATTTGCGCGCTACTTGTCCGGTGTGGACGGTACGAATGCCGCAGCAGGTTTTGTGGTGGGCCGCAGAGCAAAATAATTTCGTGCGAAGGCCGCGAAGGAAGTGCCCGCATCAACCACGATGGCCTGCACAGTGTAGCGGCCCGCGTTTAATCCGCTGAGCGGCAAGCTGATGCGGAACGATGCCGTGTGAGTTCTCTCGTTGTACTCCGCGGGTTCAATCATCGGTGTGTCCGAGAGGCGCTGCCCATTGCGGAAAAATATCAGTCCCGCGCGCAAGGCGGATGCTTCGGCTTTTTGCGGCAAGTAGGCCTGGAAGAAAACGTAGAGTGTCTGCTGATCGGTGAACATGCGCGTCACGCTGGGAATGATGCGTTCGCCGCCGACTTCGAGCGGCGAAGACGCCATTTTCGCGTCCGCAGCCAGAGCTTGCATTTTTATTTCCGATGTTTTTTTCACTTCTTCGACTTGGCTGGAAAGCAGCACGCTACTCAACTGCAATTGATTTGGCAACGCAGGCGCGAGCGAGAGCTGCTCCTCGAATGTGCCAATGCGACCTGACTGATTTTCGCGCGCCAGGAATTTTAATTTGTACGTGCCCGGCGCCAAGAGCATGCCGCCTTGATAGACGAGGGCGCGCTGCTGAATTTGCTCGAAGCGTTCGGCAGCGAGGTTCACGGTAATCGTGTCGCGAAGGGCTCCGACAACGCGATTGGTCCTGGCGTCGCGTACTTCGACCGCAAAATCAAATGCCGTTTCGCGGCTGCCGCGTTTCTGCGCCCACTGCAGCGCGCTGGGAGCGAGCTTCGCCGCGATGGGCACAAAAATCTGATCCTTGTCGAGGCGAAATTGCGCGGTCTCGACTGCCAGCGGCAATTCCACTTCGGGTGTCGGCGAAAGCATGGCTTCTTCGAGCTGGCGTTCCCGATCTTCGGTGGTGAACACGCCGAAATCTTTTGGCGCGTAGTAGCCTTCGCGATATCGCAAGTGCGCCCCGGATGGAAGATTCACTTTTACGTGAAGCCGGCGCCAGCGGCCATCCCGCGCCGAGTCCGTGGTGTAATAGCCGAGCAGGTAATAGCCGGAACTGTCGCTTTGCACGGATTGAAATATTTTTGCGAAATCTCCGACATCAAAGAACGAACGTCCGCCGGTATCTCCCGCGAGAGTCGCAAGAGTTTCCCGCGAATCCTGGCGGGCCTGCGATTGCTGGAAGACAGCCGCTCCCGTATACATCGAATTGCCGGATGCCGCGCCGGTCGAAGCGTCGCCGCCGGGAATTTGGGCCATCAGGCCGCGGGAATCCACGCTGTAGATTGAAACATTGGCGCGATTGGCGGCATTGGTCGCCGCGGTAAGCTGCGAGCGATTCTCTTCGCCAGTCTGCGTGACGCCGCCAGTGAATTCGATCATGGTTTTCTTGCCGGGAATGCCGGCCATGATGTTGGTCACTGCTTCCACGGCCGCGAGTTTGCGATCGGTGTTGAATACGTTGAACTCCGTATCATCCGCGGTGAATGCCGCGCCGGTGTCCTCGCTCGATGAAATTTCTCCATCCGGTGTAGCTGCGTCGGCGAGCGCGGCAAGAGCCGCTTCATGGCCCGGCACGAGCGCCGCGACGGCATTCTGCAACAGTTGGCGATCATTCGTGAGATTCGCGAGCACCTTCAACGTATTGCCAAATGCAACGACCGCGACCAGATCCGCCGGAGTCATTTGTTCGCGCAGGAATTTATCCGCCGCGCGCGTCGAGCGCAGCAGATCCTCGGATTCCAGCGACGTCATATCGAAAAAAAGCACGATCAGGCGGTGGTCGCGGATTTGTGTCCTGACCTTGTCAGGCGAAGTAATCGTACCCAGCGGAATCGTGACCGGAGTTTCATCAGCCGCGGGAGCGGTCTCAATTTTTTTGATGTCGTTATATTCAAACGAGGAGACTTTTTGTATTTTGCCATCCTCGGTGAGTGTGAACTGATCCTGTTTCAATCCCTTGATCGGCTTGCCGTTTTTGTCGGTAACTTGCACATCGATTTCAACGAGGTCGACAGTGGAGCGAATGGTCCCTTTCCCAAGTGGCAGCGGCGTGAGCGGTGGTGCAGGCTTTTGACGCGGATTGGCGGCCGGCGCCTGCGATTGCTGATCTGGCTGTGACGGCTGCGGATTTTGCGCGCCGAGCCGAGCGGTGAGCAGGCAAGCCGCCGCAAGGATCGCCAACGCCTCTTGAAATTTATTTGTTCGCGCGCGCATCAGAAATTCACCCGCGTTGTGAATGACAGGCTGCGCATTGCGCTTGCGCCGGTTACGCTGCCAAATGTCGCCGAATTCACGACCGTCGAAATTCCGGAGTAATTCACGTGGTTCAGCAAGTTGGTGGTATCGACGCGGAAATCCAGGCGGCGCTGCCCGTCACGTCCAAAAGGTATTGTCTTCGCCAGTGCTGCGTTCCACGTGAATAATCCCGGACCCATGATCGTGTTGCGCGACGCGTCGCCAATGCATGCGGGAACACCGCCAGTCCCGACGGGCAGGACAAACGCGGACGTATTGAACCACTGCGCGGTGGTGCGTTCATTCGCCGGAAGATTCGGATCTCCAACTTGGTTGGCGCGTTCGGAGTAAACGCCCGGAATAATCGAGCAAGCGCCAATCGCGACTCGCGCCGTGTAGGGCGTGCCCGTATGGGCCGAGAACGATCCACTGAAGCGCCAACTGCCCAGTAGCGATTTCTCCCAACCCTTTGTCGCCCAACGTTTGCGATCGCCGAACGGCAGCTCATACATATAATTCGCGCGGAACTGGTGACGCATATCGAAAGAGGACAGGCCCCGCTCGGCGCTCAGGTTATTGATGTCCTGCACGACTACTTGGCCGCCGCCTCCGATCGAGCTGGCGTCATCGAGAGATTTCGAGTACGTGTACGTGCCGTTGATCATCAATCCTTTTGTAAAGCGCCGTTGCACGCGAACCTGCAGGCCGTTGTAGCTCGAGGATGCCCCGGACGTGTCGTACGTAAATCCAAGCGCGTTCTGCACGGTGCCCGCGATCCGGCTGAAGCCGAAAAGCATATCCAGGTTGGTGCCCTTGGTGCCGGTGTAGGTCAGTTCCATGCTGGTGTTATTGAAAAGCTGGCGCTCGATCGAGAAATTCCAGATTTGCGCGTACCCCACACGATAGTTCGGATTCACCGCGACGGTATTTGAAACTTGCGACGAAGCGGCCGGCGGAAAAGCATTGGCAAATGTGAGCGGGGTCGCGGCACTCGTTTGTCGCGATTGCACCTGCGCGAACGGCGGCTGGTTGGCCATCGCGGAGTCCAGCTGGCTGTAGATTGAGCCGTTGTAGAAAATTCCGTATCCCGCGCGCAGGGTCGTCTGATTCCGGCCTGTAAACCATTTTCCCGGCGGCTGCCAGGCGATGCCGATGCGCGGCGAGACGTTATCGTAATCACCGCGAATCAATGACCTCGGAATACTGCCGCTGTAAGGCCCGCTCTGGCCAGGCGTCACGACTTGCGCCGCCGTGAAGTCGGGACTCACATCCAGATTCGCGATGCGATTATTAATCTCAACAGGCGGCGTCGCGACTTCGTAACGAATTCCATATTGCAGCGTGAATTTCGGAACGATGTGCCAGTCATCCTGCGCGTAACCCACGTAGCCCCAGCTGCGGAAGTACGTGCTGGACGCGCCGAACCGCTCACCGGTTGCCTGCGGCAGAGCGAGAAGAAAATCCGCGAAGTCGGATCCCGTGCCTGAGGCCGGTCTTCCACTGGAATTGAGGAGAGCGGTTTGCGAACCGTCAAACGTAAACGAACCGCGCGGCGAGGGATCGGTGCGGGTGTTGGTATCGATCTTGCGGATTTCAAATCCGGTCTTGATGGTGTGCTTCGATTTCAAAATGCTGAACGTGTCCACGTAACGGTAGGTCTGGTTCCGCACCAGAGATGGCACGGGATCGCTGGCCGCTGAGAAATTCGTGAAATTGAGCTGCGGGAGGCCGAAATCTATCGGATCGCTCGAAACTCCTCCATTCGCGGCGTTAATGCCGAGGGCCCCGGCGATATTCGTACTGAAGGCAAATTGATTAAGCGTCTCGGAACGGCTGCGTGAAAACAAGAGTCGCGAATCGTGGATAAAGGTCTTGGTCCAGGTCTGCGTGAGCGCCAATGTGACGGTCTGACCGCGCGTGTCCAAATTACTTTGCAGGTCCGGGAAACTGTTGAAAGTATGCGAATGGCCATCGGCCAGGTTGTAACCCACCTGCAAATGCAGCTTTGCTGAAATCGTATGAACGATGTTGACGTTAATCCGGTTCGTCGCCGCGGGAGTCTGCGTTTGCAGATGGTAGTTGTTGACCAGGCCGGGCAAATTCGCGTGAGGAATGTAATTGAGAAGCGAGATGGCGGTCGGATTTAGTGCAACGCTCGAGGGAATTGCATTTTCCCACGATGCATGTGTTGTTGGATCGTAGAGTTGCGCGTTTCTGTCCGCAAAATTGCCGGCGCGTTCCGCATCTGTAGGCACGGTTGCAAATTGATCTACCGGGCTGCGAGACCATCCTAGATCGTAGTTCACAAAGAAAAATGTTTTATCCGCGCCGTTATACACGTGCGGAATTTTGAGTGGCCCGCCCATATTTCCGCCGAACCGTTCATTCCAACTGGAAATTTTTGTGGGGTTGGTTTCCTTTAAAGAATAGGGCCGTGCATTTAAAGCTGAGTCCCCGAACATATCGTAGAAGCTGTAATGAATGCTGTTGATGCGTTGCCGCCGTACTCGCTGCGCTTCCCAGAGCGCATCAATGCCTTGGGGACCTACTCCTGGGCGCGGCACTCGACCGCGACCTCCGCCTCCGCCTTGTGGAATGAAGACAGCCGCGCCACCGGGTCCGCCACCGGGTCCCCCAATTCCGCTTCCGCCTGCGGGCGCACCGGCCACTCCGAAACCTGCAAACCCGCCGCCTTGGTCACCTTGTCCGACCGGAGCACCTTGCGAAGCGTCATTCTGGCCAGGGCCGTTAAATGCCATCAGGCCAAGATCTGGTACAGCCCCACGGGCCACGGTGCCCGACATTAAAAATGCATCCGAGGACGAAGACTGCCCGAGCGGACCCTGATCCTGTGTCGCTGCTGCGGCATCATTCATCCCTTCGGCATTTTGACCCTGGCCATTTCCGTTCAGGCCCAGTTGCTGAAAGCTTCGCTGCCCCCCTGGTCGAGCGCCACCATTTCCTGCGCCATCCGGCGGTGGTGGCGCACCGTTCGGAGGTCGCATCCCGGGCGTAACATTTGCGGAAGCGGAGGTTTTCGGCAGTTCGCTGTTAGGCGATCCGGTGGACGCATTTGAGGCAGATTCGTCAGTGGTCGGAGGCGCGGCCAGCGCGGCCAATGTCGCCACGTCCAACTTTAATTCTAGCTGCGCTTTGGAATCCGCCGCGAGATCGATTTCCTTCATCGCCGGGGCGAAGCCGAGCTGTGAAATCGCGATTCGAAAATGGCCGCTCGGCAAACCGGGCAGCTCAAACTTACCATTTTCATCTGTCCAACTTACCCAGGCTTTCCCGGTGGGAGTCTGGATAATTCGCAACGTGGCGCCTGGAACGGGCGTTCCTTCAGGCGTGCGGACAATGCCGGCAAGACGCAATCCGGCTGGAGGAGTTGATACTGGGGTCTGCGCGCCCAGCGAGACTCCACAGGCAGCGATCATCCAGAGCAGTACGGCAAGCCTATCAGCCCGCACATCTCACGCCCTTCACCCTCCGAACTAAATACCGCGTTCCTGCCCCTGGAGTTCCATAATTCGTGGCGACACTATGCCGCCATTCTACTCTTACTTGTCGTGGTGTCTTAGAGGGCGTTTTCTGGGGAAGGGTTACCCGGGCGGTGGGCGCTCAGTTCCAGGATGGCATAGAAGCTTGGGCTGTTAGCTGGTTCGGCCGACAATCTTCGGTGCAAAAACGCCGAGTGCGAGCAAACCGGTGTCGCTAACGATTTGCTATACTTTCCAGAGGTAACCATGAATCGTCGATCGATTTCCCCTCAAAATTGTGGGCTTCAAATATCTCATTCGTATCTGGCCAACTTGTTTCTAGCAATTTTACTTTTCTCGATGTCGCTTGGAATTCCTCTTTACTCTCAATCCCAGCCGGCGACAACGGCGCCAGCGATTACGGTCACGCCCGATACGCGGACCTTCGTGGTTTGGGGGGACATACGCTTCACCGATCCCGAGGAATGTGACACAAGCGATCCCGATGCAAGACAAACAATCGTACAGGCAATTGCTAGCGAGGATCCGCGGCCTGATTTCGCGATTCTTACCGGCGACGTGGTTTATCACGGCCACGACAAACACGATTGGGACATTTTTGATAAACAAACCAAGCCGTTGCGCGACGCTAAAATTAAACTTTTCCCTATATTAGGAAATCATGATGTCGACGGAGGATCCGGCCGCCCAGATTTCTATAGGCATTTCGCCGAGCTAAAAAATTATTCGCAGCTCGAAAAAAATGTCTGGTATTCCATGATTTATGGCAATTCTTTGTTTCTGATGCTCGATAGCCAACTGGACTATCGAGCCGACTCGCAGCAAGGAACCTGGCTGCGAAATATGTTAAAGGGAGTGCCCGATGATCTGGAGTTTTTGTTTATCGTCGTGCACCATCCCGTGATGAGCCATGCGGCGACAGGCCTCGGCAGAATGCGCGTTTGCAAGGGACAGAAGTCAACTTTTATCGCTCCCCACAGCGTCGACCAGAACGAGAGGAATCTGAAATTAATGTTGGAAGAATTTTCGCAGTCTCATCCGCTGACCAGACTGCTCGTTTTTTCCGGGCACAATCATAATTACGAACGCTATGTCGAGAAGCGCATAACGTATATCGTCTCTGGTGGCGGAGGCGCCACGCCTTACCCGGTAAGACGCGACCCAGGCGATGCTTATCATGACAGCGGCCCCACATTTCATTACTGCAAAATAAGCCTGGACGACAAGGGCCTGGCCTTCGCGATGTTCAAACTGAATCCGGAGGACAGTTCGTGGAAACAGAGCGATAGTTTTCAGTTATCTCGACTCACAAGAGCGTTAAGCGAGAAGTGAAAATAATCAGCCTGGCGGGACGAAAATAAACAACAGAGACTCCGCCGTGCGAGAATCAATACGATTGGAGTCAAATTGAATCCATGGCCTATCGTCGTGGGTGCCGCGGCTGTGGCGGGCAGCGCGGCCTGGGGAGCTGTCGCGCCCTCTTCGCAAATGTTTGGGCCCACAGTGCGGCATACGAGTGCTGCGAAAAAAATTGCTCTCACCTTTGACGATGGGCCCAATCCAGCCGTCACTTCGCGCCTTCTTGAACTGTTCGACCGGCACTCCGTGCGCGCCACATTTTTCCTGATCGGAAAATTTGTTCGGGAATGTCCCGAGCTAGTTCAGGAAATTTCGGCGCGCGGGCATCTGCTCGGCAATCATACCGACACACATGCGAACCTGATATTTCAGTCCCGAGCGGGCCTGCGCGAGGAATTAGAACGGTGTCAAACCGCGATTGCCGCGGCCACCCTGGCAGCGCCGCCGCGCTGGATGCGGCCTCCGTATGGTTACCGCACGCCTCTGCTGAAGTCAGAAGTTCGCCGGGCCGGGATGCAGGGCGTGGTGATGTGGTCGAAGATTGGATGGGACTGGACGCCGCAGCCTCCCGAACGATTGATCGCCAGATTGGCGCGTGCCGCGCGCCCCGGCCGCTCACATGGTGACATCGTGGTCCTTCACGACGGCGATCATCGAGCCCTCGGCGGCGATAGGCATCACGTTGTCACTGCGCTCGAACACTGGTTGCCGCGCTGGCGCGACGCAGGCCTCGAATTTGTTACAATTGACTGTTGCGCGGCAAACGATTAGTAACACCCGCCGAGCAACTAAATTCCGGCAGGGCTCCGTTGAAAACGGGCACGGAGGGAGACCATGGAATTCTGCTAGTTTCACTCAATCGCCGCATAAATACAGGCCAGTAGCAATCCGGTGTCACCAAAAGTGTCACCGAACCCCCGCAAAAAAACAAAAACGACACGAGTACTTGCCCACAAATCCACACGCTTCCACAGGTGTCGTCCTTGACATTAGCGGGGTGGGTACGGCTAGACTGAACGAAATGCAGCGCCTTTTCGCCCACGCCAGCCCAGCGATGCGGTACTGCCTCATTTGCTGGGGACAAATGGCGATGCGCTTCACCGAATCACTCAAGCCGACACCGCAGAAGTACAACAAGGAAAACCAGACCATCGAAACCACCGTGAAGGGCCGAAGCACGAGGCTCTACCCGGTGCCCCACACGCTCGCGAAAATTCTGGAATCCCTCGAACCGCTCAGCGCCGACGAAATGGACACCCCCTATTACTCGCTGCTTCACAAGCGACACCGTCCACAGAAAAACGTAGCCACGCTGCAGAAAAACCTCCGCTGGAACTGGTACGCGCTCCGCGACAGCGCCGGAGTCAAGAACGACCTCCGCGCTCACGATCTGCGCCGGACCGCCGCGACAAACATCCACCGAATCACGGGAGACGTGCTCGCCGCGCAACAGCTCCTCGGGCACGCCGATCTCTCGACCACCGCCGCCTACCTAAAACCGCTCGAACCAGAACGCATGCGCGAACTCATCGAGCAGCTTGACACAAGGTGAACCCACTGATGCGCCTCATCTGCCAGCACTGCGCAAAAACAATTGCGTTCATCTGCCCGTTTTGCGGAGACGAACTCACCGAGCCGCGCGTCCCGGAGTTTCGCGGCACCCACAAATCATGCGAGAGCGGATCAACCCAAATCTACTTCGCCCTCGAAACGATGCCAATCATCCGCTCGACGTGCGAAGAATGCCGCATCGAGCAAGACCAAACCATCGGAACGATCATCGAGATTCGCGCCAACGCCGAAGCCGAGCGCATCCCGGCTCGCAGAAGCGTGTCACCATGAACGCCGCCGAACTCGAACGCCTCAAAAAAGACAGAGCGCACGCCGCGCCACGCCGCCACCAACAAAAGCAGTGTTGGTGCGGCCGCTGCCATTGCAACCAGTGCCAGGTCAAACGCATTCGCGAAAAAAAAAGGGGTCCCACGCACCCCCGAAAGCGAGCGCTGATGCCCGAGCACTACACACGAAACACCGAGAGCGTATCGGCATGGTGTCACCATTGCCGCAAACTCACGGAGCACACGGTGTCAGACGGCAGAATCGGCCGCTGCGTGAGCGATCACGCAGCGCCCAAACTTCCACGCGCGAACATTCCCGCGTTCAACGTCGACGACCTCGACACTGACACCGTCGAAGTACGCCCCGGCAATCTCGCCCGAGGACGAGCACACATCAGCATGGCCGACCGCCTGCACATCCAAGCCCTCGACGGATGGCAGTATCCGCAAAGGAGGAAACACAATTGAGGACACCGCCGACAGTCGAAGCCTCAATAACTAGGCTCAGACTCATAGCCCTCGAAACGATCACGCCCATACAAAGAGAGCAACGCCGACTCTCAGAGGCAGACCACTACGCCATCCCGCGCGTACTCGACGAGCTGCACCGACTCCACATCGCAATCGCGCGAGAGACCGCGAAAACCCGCAAACTCGAAAAAAGCAGCCCCGCCAAACGGCGCAGGAGCCACGATCCCCGACGTCAAAGGCCCACCACACCAGCCGAAAGGAAGGCCCACGCAAAATGACGCACCGCACCGACAACGCCGCAAAATCCCCCATCGAGCACGCAACCGAGGAAGTAGTTACCCAGCTCAACGCGTCAATCTCCGTCGCCTTCCGAATGCACCCGCTCCCGGTGAACGAACGACAATTCCGACGCATCATCGCCCTCTACTTCGAGCGCCAAACTATCACCGAGTGGTGTCACATGCTCGGAATCGAACCAACCTCAGACGACATCGACGCCAGCAGGAGCCAAACTTGAAAACGCGCATCCCGCTCCGCGAAGCTCGAACCTCCATCAGCGGCATTCTCAGCAGCGACGGATCGCTTATTCGACGGCGTTCTGCTCCTGCGTGGAATTCAGGGCGGGTTCCTCTTTGGCGATCAGAGCATCTACTTCGTCAATGATGATTTTCATTTTCCGGAGCAATTCTTTTCGGTGGCTGGTGTCTTGGCAACGGGTGAGATGGTTGGCCACTTCTTCAAATCGTTCAGCCAGCCATTGAAAGCGTTCGCCGAGCTTGGGCATAAGTAGGGTACCCTACCATCGTTATCAGATGCGGCGTCATCGGGGTTTTGCTGTAGTTTCGGCCACGGGCATCCTGTATCTTCCAGCGCGGACGCAGCCCGCCCGTGCTGGCCGCGCGGAAAACCGTTTTTAAGCCGCGCGTCCAGCCCGAGCGGGAGAGATGGCCGGAACAATCCGAACGGACCAGCTCGACAGATCAGCGCCAGACGGACGCCCCGCGTCACTGCGCGTGCAAAAAGAAAAAACGCACGCGCAGCGCCGCTCATTGCCCAGGACAACACACCCGTCGGAATTGTAGAAGCTCCGCTGCGCTCCGCGTCTCATGCCGGGGGCGGGTTCCCCCCGGACCCCCTGTTAAGCGGTGCTCGCTCTCAGCATGGGCAGCGCCGCGAGAAAGCGTCGCGTCGCTGCCCATGCGTTCGCTCGATCCTCAGCGGCCCCGCTGGGATAGTTGGTCGGTTCATCGCGGCCGGGCCGTCGCTCGCATTCCGCGCTTCGCGCTGCTCGCTGTCTCGCGCCGTCGCGCGGCTCAGTCGGCCCGCTCGCTGTCGCTCGCCTCCCCGCCGCGCTCCGTCGCTCGCTTTACCGCGCGGGTGGGCATCGCGCGAACTCAGCATCCGGCGTCACCGCGCGGCCCTCGCGGTCAATTTGCAGCGTGGCAGATCGGCGCCGGGGCGGGCCGCGCGAATTGTCGGCTCTGAAAAACCCGCAGCACACCAAGGTCGCGCGGCTAAGGCCGCGCGATCCCGCCACGGCCCGAACATCAGCCCTTCAGCTGGGCGGGGGCTGCTGTTCGGGCCGCTCCCGGAAAAGGCCAACCCAAACGCCAGGACGAAACGCAGGACACACTACATCTTGTGGTATCAGCCCAACAGGTCCACAATCTCTAGCATCAGGCTGCGATCCAAACCGCAGCCGCTCTCGCGCCCACTGACGCGAGCACAAGTCACATAGAGCGCGGCGCACACACGCCGCGCTCGCCCCTTCCCGCAGCACGCATCACCTAGAGGACACCGCCGAATGCCGCTCAGCGAAAAAGACCGCGCACGCAAGCGAGCGAGCAACCAGCGTTACTACGAGAAGCACAAAAACGACCCGCGTTACATCGAGAAGAACCGCCGCAACGCCCGCGACGCGTGGCGCAGCAACCGCAACCTCAAGAACGAAAAACGAAACGCGAAAAATCACCGACTAGGACACCATCGCCTAAAGCGCGAAGCCTTCTGGACCCGCGCAGGACTCTACATCGCAGACCGCGACTGTCTCACTCACGACCGTACCAAGTGGAGAGGCCCCGGCGCACGCAGAGAAAAGAAAATCAGCCTCCTAGCCGACAAAATCCTAGACGCGCTCAGCAACGGAACCCCGCTCGACATGCGCAAAATCCAAGAAGAGATTGACCAGATCGAGCGAGGCCAGCAGCTGGCCCGAAACCTCATCGCAGAAATTCGCCAGGACAAACCATGAGCAAACCCGAAGACACGCCGCCCGACACCGAAAAAGACGACGGCAAACCGCTGCCATCGAGCTACGCCGAAATAGCGGAAATGACAGACGTCCAGTTCGACGCCGCGATCCGCAGGCTAAAGCTCCGCGTCGCCCAGCTCGCCGAACGAGAAAAAGCCTTCGAGCGCAGCGTAGCAGACGGCAGCGCCGCCGCGCCGATCCGCGAGGCCCACGCCGTCAGAGCGCAAGCGCTCCGCGCACTAGGAAAGCTACTCCCGGCAGCGCTAGCCCAAGCGAAAAAAGGCCACCCCGCCCTACTCCGGCTAATCCTCCGCTCCACCAGATGACACCGCCGCGCCGCCGATCCGCGCGACCGAGCGCAGCAAACAAGACCCACGAGGCGCGAGCGCCGCATGGAAGTCAAATTCCCCGGTGGAAGTGAACCCGCTTCACTTCCACGAGCACCCCGACGCAACACGAAAAGGTTACTAACGCATCCGATATAATGGCGCACGGTGTCACCGCGCCCCGGTGACACCCCGAAAAAGTGTCACACAAAAGGTGACACCGACACCATTTACAGAGTGACACCGACACCGCGCCGTGCGAGAATGCACCCCTGTATGGGCATTCAACAGCAGCCAACCCCAACCTGTAGCGGTGAAAGACCATGGACGAGCGCCAGTTCTACACAGAGAAACAGGATACAAAGAGCATTACTCTCACATGTCCGGCTTGCCGCAAGGAAGACAACTACCCGATTCGGTGGATTGTTCGGACCAAGAAGAGCGAATTGCCTCGCGGCGCGGGCGAAGAAGATAAGAAGCGTTTCGCGCTGGCCCGGTCCTACATGGTTCGTGTCGATGAATTAGTTGCCTGCCGAAAATGCCGGAAACGTTTCGAGCTTACGGGGCAAAGCGTTGTGCTCATCTCATCGAATGTGGCCGCCCCAAACGCCCCGGACTTCGATCCTGAAAATTTTGGTAATCGCTGAGGTAGGTTTTGAATTGAAGTGGGGGGTGGGGATTTTGACTTCTGATCACTAATTGTTACTTGCCCAGGAATCTAAATCCCCCCTTTGAAAATCACAAAGTGGGGCACTCGGCCGCACACGATAGATTAAATCTCAGGATACAAATCAAAAAACGCTTCGATCGACTGCTGCAGGGTTTGCTCGATTTGTTCCTTGCTGCCTTCGATGACGTGCATGGTCACGCGAGCCACGCGGCCGTCCTTCAATGTGATCACCGCCTCGCTGACTTCAGCAAGATCTTCCGCGGGAAACAAACGCATTCCGTAAACCAGCGCCAACTTTGCCATCGTGCACCTCGTCACAGCTAGCGTAAGCCGCGACAAGGGTTCCGTCAAACGCGGACGATCGCTGGCGCTAAAGCAGGTCAAATCAGTTTGCGAATTTGTCTCGCGAACCGCCTATAGTTTGTTCAGTCCTTCGGTTAGCTCGATGTTCGTGCCCCAGGGATCGGTGATGTAGGTCATGGAGATGCCCAGTTCGGGCCTCTTTGTGAAGGGAATGTCGAGCTTCACTCCGCTCGCTTCGAGCTTCTTACAAAATGCTTCGAGGCCATTGATTTCAAATCCAATGTGATCCAGCATCCGTCCTTTGGTCGGCACGGTAGGAGTGTCGGATTTTGTGAACGTCAAGTTCACTCCTGGCACGTCGGCTGCCTCCCATTGTCCGCGCTTTCCGGCCTTGGCGCCAAAAGTCTTCACGTACCACGACTGCATTTCCGTTACGGTCGTGCCGCTGGGATCGGGGACATAAAAATGTACGTGGTGAAACGCGATCGGCACGGTGAGATCTTTCTTCTCCAGGATCTCTACTCGGGTCATATCATCTGGCGTGAATAAAAAACACTGTCCGGGATTCTGGCCTGGCGCCGTCTTCAATCCTGCGGCTTTCCATTTTTCGAGCGCCTCCGGAACATTCGGTACGTTGAACCCGATGTGATTGATCACCGTGCCTACAGTGCCGCCGGACGGCTCGCCTTTTCTCATCAGGATCAGCACGCCCGGAAATTTCGCTCCCTCATTGGGTCCGAACTTGAAAGAAGTGCCGCCCACAGCGATCCAGAATTTCTTTGCGGCATCGACATCCTGCACGAATAGATGAACGTGGCCCATCGATACGCCTGCTTCATTCGGGGCGGCCAATTGCGCCTGCGATACGCTGGGCATTAGAAATGCCGCGAGGCCGAGCACAAAAATCATTATGTTTTTCATTTTTCTCTCCTCAGTCATCGTTCAAGATTGCTGGATCGGGATCTGATTTGAAAGCAGAGAATGCCACCCTTCCGCCAGGGAATCAAGAACTCAAATGCAGGGGTGGACTTGCCCCGCAGAGGAACAATTACATTGACGACCGCACAACTGTGTTATCTACTCTGTTATATAATCAGCCTTAATCTTCGGAGCACTTGCAATAGAATGGCGGCATCCTCACGGCGCGATACCGCATCGTAGTTTTCCAGCCGGGTGCGGGCTCTGCTTTTAAGCTGAACGTTCAGTGAAGCGTGGAGCCCGCCGAATGGGGTAACCAACATGAGAGCTTTGGCGGCAATTCTTGCATTTGCAGCAGTGTTTGCGCAGGACGGCGTCTTATACGCGCAAGGGCAGCAAGGCCCGGTTACGCCTCCTACCACGCCTGTATTGAAGTCACGAACGCCAGATGCGGCTGCTTCCCCGTCAACCTCCTCAAATGCGGCTGCGGAAAATCTGGTGGTTCCGGCCGGCACGCGCATGCCCTTGGTGCTGCACAATGCTGTGACCACGCGCAACGCGCGTCCCGGCGACCCTGTCTATTTCGAAACGCTTTTTCCGATTGCGATCAATGGCCGCATCCTCATCCCCGCCGGCACCTACGTGCAGGGAGAAATACAGGAGGCGAAGCGGCCCGGTAAAGTAAAAGGCGTTGGCGAAATTCGTATGCGCCTGAACTCGATGATCCTTCCAAACGGCTATACCGTGGATTTCAACGCTGTGCCAACCAATGCCGGGACCGGCGGAAATGAATCCACTGACAGTGAAGGGAAAATTAAAGGCGATACCAACAAGGGAGGCGACGTCGGCACAGTCGTGAAATCGACTGGAGTTGGCGCGGGGATAGGAGCCATCGCCTCGCAAAGCGCCAAAGGAGCGGGAATCGGCGCGGGAGTGGGCGCAGCTGTAGGACTCGCAGCAGTGCTTCTTACGCGCGGCCCTGAAATGGAATTGCCGCGAGGCACGACAGTCGACATCATTACCGACCGCCCAATTTATCTGGACGCGAGTCGCGTGAACTTCAGCGATCCCGGCCGCGCATCAGCATTACCTGGTCCGGCAAACCGCGTGCCGGTACGCAATAATTCTCCATTTTAGTCCGCATGTTAGTGCAGATTCGAGTCTGTACCATGCCTTCACGTCTTCAGCCGTGACATAAAGTCCAGTTTTACGGACCGGCTTTTGTGCTACTCGAACGAGGGCAAAACTTCTTAGGCTTTGGCCGACCAATCGGCGTTGCTGCGCAGGAATCGGAGAGGACTAAAATCTTCGCAATTTAACGATGTTCTGCCTTCCGTGATCCACTCCGCAATGAGCTTCGCCGTTACGGGCGCGAGCAATATTCCGTTGCGATAATGGCCGGTGGCGATCATCAATCCTTCCATATCCGTTGGCCCCAGGATGGGCAGCTGATCGGGACTGCCAGGCCGCAGACCGCTCCACGTTTCCACAATTTCCGCGCCGGCCAGGCTGGGCGCAAGCTCATTGACAGCGCTGAGGATTTTCTCGAGGCCACCGGAAGTGACTGCCTTTTCGTAGCCAGCATTTTCAATTGTGCTTCCCGCCACCAAGTTCTGTAGAGTCTCATGGTCGCGCGGCACAATATATCCGCGCTCCGACCGCAGAACCCGGGAGATTCGCTTGCCCGCGTGTCTCAGAGCGACCATCTGTCCGCGCACAGGCCGCGTCGGAGCGTAGGGTGCAACCTCAGGAAGCTGAGACGTCCAGCAGCCCGCGGCCACGATGACGTATCTTGCGGAAAAAGTTTCTCCGGCTGCAGTTTTCACTCCTGAGCATCGCTTCTTATTTTTCGTAAGCGAAACAACATTCGTTCCCGGCTGCAACTTTACGCCAGCTTTACTTGAAGCATCAAGGAGCGCTGCGTTCAACGAGCGTGGATTTACAGAAGCTTCGTCAGGGAGAAAAGAAGCCGCGCGCGCATCGCGTCCAAGCGCAGGTTCCATTTCCTGAGCTTCTTCCAGTCGGAGCGGCTCGCAAGCGAGACCCAGTCCGTGATGGAGCGCGACGAGTGTACTCAGTTCACGCTCGGCATCGCCATGGAACAAAACTTCCAGCGCACCGCCAGTGCGGTAATCTGTACTGAACTCCGAAGAATCCTCGATGGCGTCGATGAATCCTGGATAAAGGGCCAGGCTCGCGCGACCGAGAGGCACAAGAGGAATATCAGCGGGGCTGTCCGGGGCCGGCGAGAGCATGCCCGCGGCCGCCCAAGACGCTTCGTGCATCAGTTCCTGGCGATCAAGCACAATGACGCGCAGATGCCTGCGCGCCAGTTCAAAGGCAATCGTGCCGCCAATCATGCCGCCACCCACGATGACGGCGTCAAATGTACTCACAAAATCATCTTAGCAGTAAACGCCAGTCGACGGAGGCGGTCAGCACCCAGTAGCACAGGCTTCAGCCTGTGTGGGTTTAGAATTCTGCCAAATGAAGCGAAACCACACAGGCTTTCAGCCTGTGAGTTTTTGAATTCTGCTTGTGCAAACTACAGGCTCAACCCCAAAACTAACCAAGCTTCTGCGCCGTGTTAGATTCTACGCAAGTCAACGCCGCTCGGATTTGAACTTCTGCCTTGATTCGAACGATACGCAAATCAAAAACACACAGGCTGAAGCCTGTGCTACGAAGATCTAAAACGATTTTACCAACTCGCTCGATAGCACTTTGGCTTTTTCCGCGAGATTCTGCGCGCGGACCCAATCGTCCGCGACGATCGCTTCGTGAGCCTGGCCGAGAAATCCGTTGATTTTCTCAACGAGGTCTTTTTGAGCGGCGTTCAGCTGCTTGCCGTTCGCAAGCTGCACGTTCTTTTCCGCTGTTGTGATATTCGTCGATGTATTGTTCTTCGCCGCGGCAAGGTCCCTTGGAGAGAGCTGCGGCGAAATCTGAGGCGGCGCCGGTTTGGCGGGCGCCGGATCGGCGGTTTCGGGCTGTGCCGGACGTGGTCGCGGCGCAGGACGTTTTGCCGGCAGAGATGGCGTTGCCGGAAGCGGAGCTTCCGGAGGTGGTTCTTCTGTCGGCGTCTCAACTTGAGGGGGCAGCGTTGGCTGCGGCATGGGACCCGTTTCCTCAGGAGGCGGACTGCTCACGGAAGGGGGAGCGGCGCGCACGACATGTTTGGGGCCGCATCCGGAAGCCGCAAGAGCGGTCGCGAAGAGAAGCACAAAGAGTTGGCGTCTCGGCATTTTATGCATTCGGCACTGGTGTCGCACTCGCTTCGCGGGATCGCGTCTGCGGAGACTCTATTTGATGCGCAAGCGGCAGTTCGATTCGAAATGTCGTTCCGCGTCCCACTTCAGACTTGAAGTCTATCGAACCATTGAGCAATTGCACAGTTCGAAAGGCGCTGGCGAGTCCGATTCCGCTTCCTCCCGGCCTGGTTGTAAAAAATAGCTGAAAAACTCGCTGCGTATGTTCGGGCGGTATGCCGCGGCCCGTGTCTGCAATTTCAATCCCAGCCATTTCTCCACGGCGTTCCAGGGAGACGGTCAGGCGGCCGCCGCCTGGCATGGCCTCCACTGCATTAAGGATTACGTTCATCAACGCCTGCTTCAAAAGTTCAGGGTCCACCACGACGAGCGGCACATCGCTGGCAAAGTGGGATTCGACTTTTACATTTGAGCGATCCATCTGTGGCTTGCCCACGGCGAGCACGTCCTCAAGCAACTCCTTGAGACTGGTTTCTTCCTGATGCATCTCTGGAGGACGTGTGAAATCCAGGAACCGTTTCACCACCGTATCGAGCCGGTCAATCTCGTTGTCCAGTACTCGTACGGCTTTTTGAGGCATGGTGTCACCCTCAGGCAAACTGGCCTTCAGATTTTCCAGCCACAGTCGCATGGAGTTTAGAGGATTTTTCACTTCGTGCGCCACGCCTGCGGTAATGCGTCCGAGATTGGCCAGGCGTTCCGAAACCTGCAACTGCGTACTGATGCGCTCGCGGGATTCCAAATCCGTGAAGGTTACCAGCGCTCCCATTCGCGTCGCGCCTTCGGTGATGACCTGAACAGTGACGCCCACTCGCCGTGCCGGAGCGTTTGGCCCAGCCAGAACAATTTCGGCAGCTTCCACGGGCTCAAATTCGCCATCATGTATTTTGATGACTTCTCTTACAGGATGATCTGGAGGAAAAATATCTTCGGCCCGGCGTCCCAGGAGATGGTCCGATGGCATGGATAAAAAGCGTTCAGCTGCGGGGCTGACCATGACGGCCCGGCCGTCCAGGGAAAATAAAAGCAAACCATCATCGAGTCCGCCGAGAACTTGGTCGAGATTCTCGCGTAGGGTGCTGAAGATTTCTCGAACGCCGCGGAGTTGCATTCCAATTTTGCTGATTTTTGTGCTGACCTGACCGAATTCGTCGCCGCTCTCCAGTGGTTTCTGATCGAATTCGCCCTTTGAAATGCGATCCAGTTGAGCGGTGATGCTTTTAAGGGGCGCCAGAGACACACTGCTGACCAGCGCGGCAAGTAAGACGGAAATCCCAATAGAGGTTAGAGCGAGCAAGGCAGCGGATCGCAGAGCAGGAGAAATCTCACTGCGCAATAACCCCGTCTGCACCGCTACCCGGATCACTCCGAACGGAACCTGATTGCCGGGAGGACCCAGCTTGAAGGGATAAGTCACTTCGTACGCCCGCGGCGGCCCGTCGATCACCCGCAGCTGATCGAGGAATTTGCTGGAGACCAGTTGCGAAAGATTCGACCTTGGCGGCGAATGTTTTCCTGGCAGCGAAGCGTCGCTGGAAACCAGCACAGTGCCGTTAATGTCGGTAATAGTGACTTCATAGACCAGGAAGGAATAACCGACCTCAGCGTCAATTAAGGAAGTCAGCGCCGTGCTTTCACTGAGAGATTTCTGAACGTAAGCGCGTAAGTCTTCGTCGCTATTTGAATTCGGCGCCTCACCCGCGTTCGCCGCGTCCGCCAAAGCGTTCTGGGCGTTAAAAAATACTTGTTGAGCCACAAGGCTGGCGCGGTTGTCGGCTTGGCGGATGACTTGACGCGTAAGCGTTGCGACGTACAACGTCGAGTTCACGGCCACCACGGCTAATACCAGAAACGCCATGATCAACGTGATTTTAGTTTTAAGCCGGAGGTGCATGATGGCGCGGCGCCTCAAGCCGAAGGAGCTTTCGCAGCCTCATATTCTTTTAGTTTATTATGCAAAGTTTTCAAGCTGATGCCTAGCAGCTCCGCCGCACGCGTCTTATTGTTGGTCGAAGCCAGCGTCTGCAGGATAAGTTCGCGCTCCACGGCTTCCACAGTCGTGCCCAGCGGGAAACGCAGCGAAGTCAGATCCGAGGACGCTGTCGCCAGCGCGTGTCCAAACTCAGCGGGAAGATGGGCGCGGCCAATCAGATCGCGATCGGAAACAATCGCCGCTCGCTCCAGCACGTTGCGAAGCTCGCGCACATTTCCCGGCCACGAGTAGCCCGCGAACATTTCCAGAACTTCCGGATTTACGCCGCGGACGTGGCGCCCGTGTTTTACATTGATATCGCGCAGAATATGTTCGACCAGCAACGGAATGTCGTCCTTGCGTTCGCGCAAGGGCGGCAGATGAATGTGGAATACGTTCAACCGGAAATAAAGATCCTGGCGCAGCTCACCTTTGGCGACAGCCTGTTCCGGTTCCTTGTTAGTAGCCGCAAGTACACGCACGTCGACAGGTGTTTCCACCTTGCTGCCAAGCCTGCGAACTTTGTGATCTTCCAGCACGCGCAGCAATTTCGCCTGGGTTGGCGCGGGCATCTCTCCGATTTCATCGAGCAGCAATGTGCCGCCGTCGGCAAGCTCGAAGCAGCCAATCCTGCGTTCCGCGGCGCCGGTAAACGCGCCGCGCTCGTGCCCGAAGATTTCGCTTTCCATCAACGATTCCGGAATTGCGGAACAATTGATGGCGATAAACGGACGCTCGGCGCGAGGAGAGAGCCGGTGAATGGTTCGCGCGAGAATTTCCTTGCCCGACCCGGTCTCTCCGGTAATCAATACGGATGCGGATGATGGTGAAACCTGCTCCAGTATCCGCATTACGTCCTGCATGTTTTTCGAGCCGCCAATCAGGTCGCCGAGTCTTCCTGTCTCGCGCAGCTGGCGTGTCAGCGCTTCCACCTGACGGCGATCGCGCACACGGCCCATCGCGCGATCCAGCAACGAGCGCAATACGGCGGCCTTCAACGGTTTTTCGATATACCAGAATGCGCCGGCTTCGATCGCCGCGATAACTCGTTCTTCGCTGCCTTTCCCGGTGATGATAATTGCAGGAACAGTCTTCAGTTCGTCGCCAAGCTTGGCGAGCAAATCGAGCCCGTTCATTCCGGGCAATTCCACGTCGGCAATCAGAACGGTGGGAGAAAATTCACTGAAGCGCGCCAGCGCATCTTCCGCGCTGCCCACGCCCAGTACTTCGTGGCCCCACCTCCGCAACAGGGCTTCATATCCAATACGTGCGTTTTCCTCATCCTCGACGATCATGACGCGGTCAGGAGCGGGTTTCGTGGTTTCAAAACGAGTCGGTTCGGCCATTTATTTTACGAGCCTACCCTGGATATGAGGGAAGGCGCCTCACGTTGAATTTACCAGCAGCGCAGGCCTGTGCCAAGCTGAGATCACAAACCAGGCCAAAACCGGCGAGTGCTGGACAATTACGCCGGACGTTTACCTTCGCCCTTTATACTTGGAGAGTTAGGCAATGCGCCTCCAGTAGAGCCTGGAACCCACAGATCTGACTACCTTGGGGTACCCCAGTGAAAGACTCTTGCCAATTATGTTCCGTCCCTACTCGATCAATGTGATTCTCCTAATAATGATGTGGGCACATGCCCGAATGTCCTGGATTGCTTCAATCTGCATACTATTGTGGAATAGTACTAGGACTAGACGAAATAGCTTTTCGCAAAGCAATTCCGCCCCTTCAAGTCTGGCGCGCGGGCCTTCCCGGGCCCTGCGAAATCGATGAGATCAAGACGGGCGAATAGAATCCGCTGCATCGTTGTACAGACGGATATTAACTAGAATCTGAGGGAGCTAATACGCGCATATGAAGCCCAGCCTGAAACGTACTCTTATTGCCATTATTCTTACGAGTTCGGTGCTTCTAGTGGGATGCAATCTGAAAAAGTCGGCATCGGGCTCACCGACCGGCAGTGCAACTGGCCCCGTTACTACTCCCACCACGCAAACCATCGGTGGAACCGTAACCGGCCTCACCGGGACCGGCATGGTGATTGAAAATAACGGCGCAGACGACCTCACGATCATTGCCAACGGTACCTTTACCTTCAAAACCGCGGTAAGTGGCGCGTATGCCGTGACTATTAAGACGCAGCCCAGCAGTCCCACCCAGAGTTGCACCGTGTCGTTTGGCACGGGGACAGCCACCGCCAATGTTACCAATGTCCTGATTAATTGCGGCAATGGCCTCACGATCGGCGGTTCGGTTTCCGGCCTTATTGGATCGGGGCTCGTACTGCAAAACAATGGAAGTAACAATTTCCAGGTCACTGGCGCAGGCAACGTTCCATTTACATTTTCATCGCCGATTACCGCCGGCGCTACTTATGCGGTCACCGTTCTTACGCAGCCTTCCAAGCCTGCGCAAACCTGCACTGTTGTAAACGGCACTGGGACTGTGAGCGGGAACGTCTCCAACGTACAAGTTATATGCACGCAGCCAGGCTTCACCGTGGGTGGCTCCGTTGTCGGCTTGGTCACTGGACCTGGGGACACCCTCGAATTGCAGCTTAACGCGGGAGACAATACCTTTGTTACTGGGGACACTGTCTTCACGTTTCCTACGGCGGTAACCAATGGCGGTATTTACAACGTCTCGATGTTCCTGCCTCCGAGCAGCCAACCCCAACCATGTAACCTGTTCAATTACACAGGCATTGCCACAGGCAACGTCTCGGACGTGATTGTCGATTGCCAGCATAACGACTGGAATTGGATATCGTGGTACGTCGGTGCCACGAAGTCAGCCAACAATTATGCTGCCGTGACAACGCCGCTTCACCCTGCGGGCGTTCTCCCACCTCAGAATGTAAGCACGCCCGGCGGCAGAGACTTTGCCGCATCCTGGACCGACGCTTTCGGCAGAAAGTGGCTCTTCGGCGGAGCGGGTTTCCCTTATCCCTCGCCGCTGGGCAAGCAGCCGCCCGGACTTCTGAACGATCTTTGGGTTTTCAACGGCTCATGGTTGCCCGCTAATGTCCCTACTTTCGTAGACCTGGTCGGCAATTTGGAAGTCGATGTTACCCAAATGGAGTTTGAAAACGTCTCAGGCTCCTACGGTACCCTCAAGTCGTCGTCGGGCGGAGCTCCAGGATCTCGCTGGGGCAGTTCGACCTGGACCGACGGTTCGGGGAACCTCTGGATGTTCGGAGGACAGGGCTATGCTTCCACAGGGCTCGATTTCTCCCTTCTTAACGATGTTTGGGAATGGATTCCAGGCGCTACTGACCTGGCCAGCACTGTTCATGGCCAATGGATATGGCAAGGCGGATCAAAAACGGGGAACCCGACAGGTGTCTATGGGACCAAAGGCACTGCCTCCGCCTCGAATATCCCGGGAGGACGTTGGGCCGCAGCCAGCCAAACGGACTCGGCCGGCAATGTTTGGCTATTCGGAGGCCAAGGAGTAGATTCTGCCGGTAACATTGGGTTACTCAGCGACTTGTGGAAGTACAACATCGTCAGCGGCCAGTGGACCTGGGTCGCCGGACCGAACCTCGGCAATACGAATGGGGTTTACGGGACACAGGGAACCGCAGCGGCCACCAATGCACCAGGCGGACGCCAGGCAGGGGTCCTCTGGACTGATACCACCGGAAACGTTTGGCTATTCGGTGGATTCGGCTTGGATTCGGCTGGAACGGGCGGTCCTGGTGGAGGAATTCTTAACGATCTTTGGGAGTTTACGGGAGGGCAATGGGTCTGGGTCTCAGGAAGCAACATTGCCAACCAGACCGGCACCTATGGTCCGCAGACCACCGCCGGCCCCTCGAACGATCCGGGTTCGCGTTGGGGCGCCGTCGGTTGGAGCGACTCGAACAGTAACCTCTGGCTAGTAGGAGGATGGGGCTACGGTTCGGTTACTACGAACCCGACCGGATTCCTGAATGACATCTGGGAATATCAGCACAGCACCAAACAGTGGATTTGGTGGAAGGGCAACAGCAACGCCAACCAGAACGGAGCCTACCTGACAAACGGCATCCCGTTTGTAAACAATGTGCTAGGAGCACGACGCGGAGCCGCCATTTGGCAGCAGGATCCGAATGGCTATGTCTGGATCTTTGGAGGGGAGGGCTATGATTCGACGCAAGGCGCGCCCCCAGGATATCTGGACGACATGCAGACCTATCTGCCGTTCCCTAACTAGGTAATTAAAGGCGGCCAGAGTTCTCAATTTATAATTTGAGAACTCTGGCGCAACACCCACGTAGCACAGGCTTCAGCCTGTGTTGTTTTGATTTGGACTTGCGCTGCTTCCAACGAACAAAATCAAATTCAAAACCACACAGGCTGAAGCCTGTGCTACTCAATTCAGGTAGAGTGGCCGATCCAGCACCAAATCAAGTTTCGTCCCTTTCCGCAGGTCTAATTCCTGGCCGAAGCCTGAGGACGCCAGGAATCCCGCGAGGCCTCCCTTTGCGGCTCCCTCGACAGTCCCTTTGCCGCTATGCGTAGCACTTGCTCCGGCTTTGGCGCCCATCGCTGCGCCGCCCGCTGCTGCCTCTAGATCCCTGGTTCCGGTGCTGGTGCGTGCTTCGATCTCGCCCTCTCTGCTTTCTCCTGGCTTCACGCTGAATTCACCCGGAACACTGGATACAAATGCCACCAGAGGTATGCGCCCATGATGCGTATCAATATTGTCGAAAGTCAGCCATATCCTGGCGTGTCCGGTCGCGGCCGCAGGTTCGATGCGGCTGATGTGTCCACGTATCCTGGCACCTGGCGGGATCACGCTTCCATTCGTGCTCTCCAGCGGTTCGAGCGTTTTCACTTCAAATTTCTTGTTGACCCTGTCTTTGGCGGTATTCACTTCGTCGTTCAGGCCCACTAGAAAATGCGTCCCATTGGGGACAGCATTCAGGGCGACCGGCGACGCCTGCGTGCCGTTTTGCGGAATCGCTTCCGAATTTGCGGCCGCGAAGCATCCTGGCACTGAAATCAGGGCAACGATCATGAGCCACTGAAAAAACATTTTACGCATGCAATTCCTCCGCCGCGCATTTCCCGGCTCGCGGCCACTGTTAGAAGATCCCTTATTTACGTGTGCAGAGCCGGGGTTGGGCTGTGGAAGCCCGGCTGGACCTAGTACCTTCGATGAGATGGCGGACGTGTTCCCGGGGTGGCCTCTGTGATACTCAAAGGGGAAAATGCAGCGTTTCTAAGGCAAAGGCAATCCATTGTCCATCAAGAGAATACAAGGAAACCTTTATATGATTTATTTTCTGGTTATATATAATCACGACGGATCCGCGTTTCGTTTTGTACAGAAAATGGAAGCTGTCGCAACTTACGTCGGAGAAGCTAAATGTAGCCTTACGTGCCCAGCATCCATATCTGTACTTTCCCCCTTGGTAACCGCTTTGTTGTCTCATTGCACATTTGATAGCGGAGGCTTGACGAGGAGGTTTGAAGAGAATGATGCGATTGATCTTGCGAGTTGGGGCGTCGCTCACACTGGTTCTTTTTCTGATTACCGTAGGTTTCGCAAAGAGCCCGGCGAAATCGAAAGCGAAGAGATCACACAACAAAACCGCCGATACATCTTCTTCCACATCCATTGCCACTGCTCCGTCATCCGAGTCGAGAGTAGACTCCCCGGTTTCCTCAGGAGCAATAGCTCCGGATGCGCCGGAAATTCCGGCGCAAACCTCCGGTGCCAATAAGAAAGACAATGGTGGGGACGACAAAACCGATCCGAAATTCACACCCATGCTGGCCACGACCGGAACCGTCGGCCTATTCACCGTCGAGACCGCCGATACCTTGCCAAAAACCGGCTTCGGATTTTCGGCGTATGGAAATAAGTTCGGACGAATGCCGGGGAGCACCACGATATTTCAACTTGGCGTGGATGTAAGCTACGGCATTACCGACGCTCTCAGCCTCTATGCCGGCTTCAATCCCTACGGACACACGCATAGCGGCATTCAGGGCGAATTGAGTCTGGCAAACGAAAATGCTTTTTTCCCGCGATATCAAAATACAATTTTTCCCACCTTGCCCGCGACCGGCACGCCTGGCTACATAGAAGACTTCCCGTTTGCGGCAAATAACAATGGCGGAGTCGGCGAAATCACGCTGGGTCTGAAAATCGGTTTGCTCTCGGAACGTCGCGGCGCTCCCTTCAGCGTTTCGCTGCGCAACGATGTCTACATTCCGACCTGGGGAAATATTAACCGCTTGCTGAATGACGGGACGCAATCGGGGCAATTCAACGACATGATTTCAATGGCGATCAGCAAGCAGTGGGGCAATGCTGTCACAGCGACGTGGGATGCCGGAGTCCGGTTTACGCGCGATCCTCGTCTTAACGACGCTCCGCTCTTCCACATGGCCGATCAATTTCGCACGGGAGCTGGTTTCATTTTTTTCCCGGAGAGCCGTTTTCAGCCGATGGTGGAGTCATCGGCCCTGGTCTATATCGGCCATAGAAACCAACAGACGCCGGATACAACCTTCGGCGCGCGCGACCCAGTCGATGGAGTCTTCGGTTTTCGTGTTTATGTAATAAAAAAAATCGCGTTCGACATCGGATACAGGTACATGCTCAATTTGAATGGAGCCCACGACCGCCACGGGTTTGTTGTCAAGATGGGCGCCGCGTATTGGCCGGAAAAAGCGGCGCCGCCCGTAAATCATCCGCCGACTGTTTCGTGTTCCGTGGATAAGAATATGGTGTATTTCGATTCGGGTGACTCCGTCGCAGTGAGCGCAACAGCTAGCGATCCCGATAACGATCAGCTTACCTATAAATGGTCAACAACTGGCGGGCGCATTGAGGGTGATGGGCCCCATGTGCGCTGGCTCTCCGCCGGTGTTCCCGTGGGAACTTACACGGTAACAGTTCGTGTGGACGATGGCCGCGGGGAATCGGCGAGTTGCAACGCTGATATCCGTGTCGAAACCAAACCCAACCACCCGCCAACGATTGCCTGTTCGGCCGACCGCACTTCGGTGTTCGCAGGCGAGCGCGTTCACATTTCCTGCAAAGCAAGCGATCCCGACGGCGACCCGCTTTCGTACAGCTGGCACGCCAATGCCGGACGGATCACGGCCAATGGTCCGGAAGGAGATTTTGATACCACGGGACTCGCGCCCGGAAATTATTCAGTCACTACTCGAGTAGACGATGGGCGCGGAGGAGCGGCAGAGGCAACGACGGTAGTTGAGGTAAAAGCTGTGCCTCCGCCGCCGCAAGCGAGCAAGATGAGCGAGTGCGCCTTTGGAAAACCGTTGAGCACGCGCATCGACAACGTTTGCAAGCGCATACTCGATGACGTCGCTCTGCGTCTGCAAAGCGAGCCGCGCGCTTCCGCGGTGATTATTGGTTATTCCGATCCCAAAGAGGCCAAGGCGGACAAAGTCGCGAGCGACCGAGCCACGAACGGAGTGAAATATCTCGGAGAGAAAGGCATCGACGCCTCTCGAGTAAAAACACGCACCGCCAGTGGACAGGCCGGCGCGGCGGAACAGAACCGGCGCATCGATGTCATTTGGGTTCCGGAAGGAGCTACTTATTAGTTGAATGGGTAAGACCTGTTGTTTGAGCCTGTGCGTCCCTCGATTTGACAGGACGCACGGGCTCAATCTTTTCACGGGCAATTCAGTTTTGCCTGAGTGATTGTCGTCAAATTATTTGCACCCGGTCGCTGGAAGGTACCGCGCACGCGAATCTCACTCAAGCTGGAATCATCGCTAGTACAATGCCAAGTATGGCGGGACGCGGTGCGCGAGGCCGAAATTCAATCATGCGCCGGTTTTTTCTCATCTCCTTACTATTGACCGCTTCAACTGTCCGCGCGCAATCGTGGACACCGTTGGGGCCGCCTGGGGGCGATGTTCATTCCTTGGCGATTGATCCCTCGCATCCTGGCAAACTCTTCCTCGGGACGGCCGATGGCCACATTTTCGGTTCTCAAGATGATGGTGAACACTGGACGCTGCTGGGCCGCGCAGGAGCGAGACAGGATGCCGTGATCACCGCCATTATTGTTGACCCGCGTGACTCCAGCGTTTTGTTTGCTTCCACGCGTACGCAAGACCCGGCGGCTGGAGGCGGAGTGTTTCGCAGTGCGGACGGCGGTCGGACGTGGCGAGCTTCTGGACTCGACGGGCAGGCCGTCCGTGCGCTGGCTATCGCGCCCTCCGATGCGGACGTGCTCGTTGCTGGGGCTCTGGACGGCGTGTATCGCTCAGGTGACGATGGGAAAACCTGGGAACGCATCTCGCCCGAGCATCATGAGGAATTGCGTAACCTTGATTCGCTGGCCGTGGATCCGCGCGATCCGCGAACGATTTATGCGGGAACATATCACTTGCCATGGAAGACAACGGACGGCGGGCGATCTTGGCGACCGATCCACGATGGAATGATCGACGATTCTGATGTAATGAGCTTGTTTATCGATCGCGCGACGCCGGGGCGTGTGTATGCCGGTGCGTGCTCCGGAATCTACCGCAGCGACGCGGATGAGTGGCAGAAAATCCAGGGAATCCCCTACACTGCGCGACGAACCTACACGATTACGCAAGATCCCGGGCATCCTGATTCGGTCTTTGCCGCGACGACCGAAGGGCTCTGGAAAACTTCTGATGCCGGAAAGACCTGGCATCGCACCACGCCGCAAGACTGGGTGGTCAACACGGTCGTTGTGTCAAGCGGCCGGCCTGGAAGAGTGGTGATCGGGACGGAGCAGTTGGGGGTGCTCCTGAGCGACGATGGCGGAGAACATTTTCAGGATGCCAATAGCGGATTTTCTCACCGTCAGATTGTCGCGTTGGCGCTTGATCCCTCCCATTCAGGCCGCGTCCTTGCTGTCCTTGCCAATGCTCCAGAGTCGATTCTAGCGACCGGCGATCGAGGGAGATCCTGGATGCCGCTTGGTCCTGGTTTGCGCACCGAACAGATCCACCGCGTGTATGCCGCACCGGACGGATGGTGGGCATCGCTCGCGCAGGGAGGCCTGGTGCGGTATGACGCGCAAACAAATATCTGGCAGCGCGCGGGCACCATGGTTGGCGAAATAGTTATGAGGACGCGCGACTCTCGCTTGCAAAAAACAAAAACGCCGCCGCGGCAACTCGGACAGATCGTCAACGACATGGCCTTCAGTTCGACGCGCTGGTTCGCCGCTACCGAAAACGGATTGTTGAAGTCTTCCGACCTGGGCGCGACCTGGTCATTGCAACCGATCGGCCCGCTTACCTCACTGCCCGTGCGTTCGGTGCGCGTCTCTGCGGACGGCGAACGAATTTGGGTGGCGTCACTCCGCGGGCTGGTATTTTCGATCGACGCCGGAAAAACCTGGAACTGGCACGACCTGCCGCTCGAGGCCGGAGGCGTTCTCAGGCTGGAAGTGAACACTGCGGATGAAAGTACGATGGTCTCCAGCGCGGAAAATGGCCTTTATATTTCGCGCGATGCCGGGAAGAGCTGGCAAGGGGCGGGCGCCGGCTTGCCTGCCGTCCGCGTGCAGAGCTTTACGATTGCGGGAAATGTTTTTGTGGCTGCCATGCGCACCGGAGGATTGTATATGTCCAGTGATTCCGGCCGCGCCTGGACACGCGTTGCCGGCACGCTCGCCGATGGATACTTTCCTGCCTTGACGGCACAGGCCGGCACTGGAGTTATCTTCGCGGCCTCGGCAACGGAAGGATTGTACGCTGTTCAATTGTACGCCGTTCAATAGGTCTGCATCGGCTACTGCTGGCCAGAAACTTCCCGATTTAAACCAGCAGTGAATCCCGTTTGTGCATCAATAGGGCGCATAAGGCGTTAAATACACATCGCGATGAATACTCTTGCACTAATTCCCAATTTGGCAATACAATTACCGACACCAGCGTGAACGCAGACACGATATGTGACTAATGAGAAGGGCCTTGTAGTTTCCTCCTGATTTGGCACTGCCCTTGCTCCTGTTTCGAGATGAGGTTCCACTTATGCAAACGGACACCAAAGTAGAATTTGCGTCGCCAAAATTTGCGTCTTTGAATCTGCTGATCGTCGACGACGAAGTCGCCACTCGAAATCTTTGTAATGATGTGGCGCTCGAAGCGGGACTTCACGTCCACACTTCGGCCACCACCGAACAGGCGCTTGCGGTTCTGGACCAATATCCCATCGACATTGTGGTCACGGATTTAAAAATTCCGCAAATCGGCGGGTTGGAGCTCATCAAGCGGATTCGCGGCAGCAATCCGCAGGTTTCGATTATTGTGCTTACGCAATACGGCACGATCGAAACGGCCATTGAAGCCACGCGCCTCGGAGCGACGGACTACATCACCAAGCCGTTCCACGTTGCGGAACTGCGCACGAAACTCGATCGGCTGGTGCGTTCCATAGAGCTCGATCAGGAGAACAGGTTATTGCGCGAACAGCTCCGCAGCAAACCGGGTTTTGGCGGATTAATCGGCGTCTCCCCGAGAATGCAGCGCGTTTACAAATTGATTGAAAAAGTCGCGCAGCATACTTATCCGGTTTTGATCCTGGGAGAGAGCGGCACAGGAAAGGAATTGGTTGCGCGCTCCATTCATTTTTCCGGCCCTCGCAGCAATAAGCCATTTTCGCCTGTGGACTGTTCCTCGCTGGTTCCGACGCTCATCGAATCCGAGCTGTTTGGATACGTGAAAGGCGCGTTTACTGGCGCGCAGCATTCCAAACAGGGCCTGTTTGAGGCAGCTGGCGACGGTACGCTTTTTCTGGACGAAATCGGCGACCTGCCCTTCGATTTGCAGGCAAAACTGCTCCGCGCCTTGCAGGAACATGAGGTGAAGCCTGTGGGTTCAAACGAGCGCGTTGGCATACGCGCGCGCATGATTGCCGCCACGAACCGCGATCTCGAAGCCTCCATTCGTACCGGAGATTTCCGGCAGGATCTCTATTTCCGTTTGAACGTCGTGCAGATCAAACTTCCGCCCTTGCGCGACCGCCGGGTCGATATCCCCGTGTTGGTCAATTCATTTCTTGAAAAATTTTCCGATCCCGCGCGTCCGATCCACACGATTTCCGAGGACGCCATGCGCCGCATCATGGCTTATGACTGGCCAGGGAACATTCGCGAACTCGAAAATGCTATCGAGCGGGCAGTGGCGCTGGGGTCCGGACCGATTTTGCATGCAGCAGACTTGCCGTCCAATCTGCAATACACGTCGATGGAAAAGCTTCCCGAGAGCGACGAACTGGTGCCGCTGGAGGCCCTCGAGCGTCGCGCAATTTTCCGCGCGCTGCGGGAAACCGCCGGGGACAAGTTGGCCGCCGCGCGCCTGCTGGGCATTGGGAAAACCACGCTGTATCGCAAACTCAAACAATACGAGACGGAACGGCCGCAAGCCTGAACGGCTGGCGCCCACGGTCGGTTGTGTTCTTGCGCGGCCCCGCAGCAGGATTGCGCTCCGGGCTCGAGTGGCACAGGCTTCAGCCTGTGTGATTTGTCCTTGTGCAGCGGCGAAGACACTTCAATCCTGAAAGAGATTTCGCTTGCGTTCACGGCACCCTCCATTAACGCAAGTCGCGCCCGGTTTCTACACTCAAACTCATTCTTCGCATGTAAATCCCCCAAGACCTGGCGCAGCCTGATGAGAAATTTCCCATCCGGGAATTGTGTCTCGCTGGAGTTTCGGGATGGGAAATCAAAATACTTGCCGTTCGTTGCATAAATCCACAGCACGCTGATTCTGTTCGCCTTATCCCGCTTTAAGCATTGGTAATCGCAGTGCAAGCAGAAGCATAGGAGGCCGTCATGCTCATGCGCAGCTATTTCCTGCATTACCGTTTGATTCGTGAAGTGATTACCGGCGTTGCGACGGCGGGAACCGCATTGTTGCTTAGCTACCTGATTTTGCGAGCATGATTTTTCAAATACGGTTGGGGAGACGAGGAAAAATGTAATGTCCGCATCTGGTTGGATGCGAAAACGGAGGGCGCCGAGTTCGGCGGAAGTGGGCTCGGGCGCACTGGCGCGTGCTTCGGTCCGAGGCAGCTCGCTTGGCCAATTGCTCGACCTCGCGGTTCAGGGACTGCTCGAGAGCGCGTCCGCGGATCGGGCTGGGCTGTGGCCAGCCGGAGAACGCCGGGGCGAAGCAGGGTGTGGGCGAGTGGTGGAATCAATACCAGGTCCTATCCCCGAGCAGTGGAAACATCTCGATATTTCGACGCCTTTTCTGCGTGCGGCGATGGAGAATCCGGAGCCGTTGCGGGTCGAATTCGGCTGGGACGAAGCCATGCCGCGCGTCGGTCCGATGGTGGGCTTGCTGGGCGTCGTCTGGATTCCTCTGCGTGCAGGCAACCGTACGCTTGGGTTGGCCATGCTTGGCTACTCCCAATCGCATGCCGCCTTGAATCTGGATCTGCAATCGCTG
>Ga0209168_10000466_pt1 | contig 39755 bp, 42 predicted proteins | sample Coa_R1_FD_187156 | JGI IMG/M metagenome (GOLD analysis project Ga0209168, IMG submission 187156) | Surface soil microbial communities from Centralia Pennsylvania, which are recovering from an underground coalmine fire - Coalmine... | ecosystem: Environmental > Terrestrial > Soil > Unclassified ...
AGTTGCCACGGTCCAGCTTCGATTCTTTGGGATACGGTCTGGTCATGACAGCAGCAATGGCGCCAACTTCCGACGACGGAGACGATCGAGGGAGATCTGAAACAACAGGCGTGTCGGCCCGTGCACGCGCACACCGCGATTGACAGAGGTTCGCGCCTTACCTAGACTTCAGGGTACGACTTGAGCAAGCACTCACCGACGAGGTTCAAGCATGGGCTGGCTGCAAAACAAGTTCGAAAAGAATTTCATGATCTCGACGGTTGACTACGTATTCAATTGGGCGCGTAAGTCGGCGGTCTGGCCGATGACGTTCGGTTTGGCCTGCTGCGCTATCGAGATGATCGCGTCGTCTACATCGCGGTTTGATATCGCGCGCTTCGGATCGGAAGTGTTCCGCCCGAGCCCGCGACAGAGCGATCTGATGATCGTGGCAGGAACCGTGACGCTGAAGATGGCGCCGGTCGTGAAGCGCATCTACGATCAGATGCCGGATCCGAAGTGGGTGATCTCGATGGGCGCCTGCTCGTCGGTCGGCGGACCGTTCAATACCTACGCGGTGCTGCAGGGTGTGGACAAGATTGTTCCGGTGGACGTGTATGTGACAGGGTGCCCGCCGCGTCCGGAGAATCTGTTCTACGCGTTGCTGAAGCTGCAGGACAAGATCGATACCATGACGCTGGCCAGAAAGCCCACCGAAGTTCGGCTGGATCAGAACATGGTGGAGAACTTTAAGCGCCAGGTCATGATCGCGCAGACGCTGCAACCGAAGTAGCTGTCAGCTCTCAGTCGTCAGCAAGTCAGTGATGTGGGGACCGCTCCCCCGGCTGTCCAGCCGAGGAAAGCTCGGCAGCGCTCACACCAACGGGAAGCCATGCCTACGTTCGTCAAACTCGCCACTCAAGCCGATCTCCCGCAGGTCAATCAAGCAAAAGAGTTTCGCTGCGGTGACAAAGAAGTCTGCATCGCCAACGTGAATGGAAGTTTCAGCGCGATGGATAACATCTGCCTACATCGCGGCGGGCCACTCGGCGACGGAGTCATCCTCAATGGCAAGGTCGTTTGCCCCTGGCACGGCTGGGAGTGGGATCCGGAGACTGGCGTGCACGACGCGAGCACAAAGATCGCGGTGTATCCCCTGAAGATCGAGAACGGCGACGTGCTGATCGAAATCTGAGCGGTGTCCGGCGATGGCATCAGGAACGCCGACGACGCCGCGATCGTCGAAGGCTTGGCGGAGGCGCTGCGATCGGCGATACGGGCCTCGGCGAGAAACCAATCGCGTGATCCGCCATCTTGCGGATGATCTTGAAAACATCGTCGACGGTCCGGCCGTTTCCGGCGAGCGCGTCAAATGTCTCAAAGCTGGTCAGCATGTGGAGAGTGTCGAGTACGACCGGTTCCTGGGGCGGCGTGAACTGATGGTACGTGCGGGTATAGTGTTCGAGAATCACTCGCAGCCCGTTTCGCCGGCGCTCATTGCGCGCGCGCAAACCCTGGCCGATCTCAGAATCGATCGCTCCTAACGCATGCAGGCGCCGGATCACATCGCGCTCCGAGGCCCAAAACTGCACGAAAACCTCGATGAAGTTATGCAGTTTTTGCAGCGGATCGTTACCTAGGCGAAAAACATCGGGCAGCCGGCCGAGATGCCCAGTGCGGGCGATGGAGTTATAGAGAGCCTCAAGCAGTCCAGCTCTGGAATCGAATTGGTAGTAGATGGTAAGCCGGGATACGTCGGCCTTGCGGGCGACGGCCTCCATGGTGAATTGCGAAAAGTCCTCGGCCAGTAACAGCGCGCGTGCCGCGGCCAGAATCCGCCCACGATTCTCGTCAGCGGCGGCGTTCCGTCGCCCCTCCATTTTGTAAGCGCGAGGGCTCAAAGGTGTTTATTTAATCATACAGTATGTATAATGATTTGAGATCACGGTTGGAGTTTATTTGTATGGCGGTATCAAAACGTGCAACGCGGATCGTATGGGCCGGAGCGCTTCTCCTGATCTTAATCGGAGTCGCGGCAGTCACTCGCCGCACTGTCGTTTTACTGTCCCCGGGGGCGCTTGGAGGCGGTAGTTCTTCTCCAGCCGCCGCACTGGATGCAGGCTTCGCTCGCCGTCGAATGCTTACGCTCGTTCACATTTTGCCCGGAGCTCTGTTTCTGGCACTCGCCGCTGTGCAGTTCATGCCCACTGTGCGGACGAAGCACATACGCCTTCATCGTTGGATGGGATGCGTTCTGGTTGTTTGCGGGCTCATCATTGGAGCCTCGGCGCTGGTGATGAGTTACACGATGAACATTGGCGGCCCGAACGAGACCGCCGCAACCACGCTGTTCGCGATTCTGTTTCTGTACTGCCTGATCAGGGCATACCGGCACATCCGGCGAAAGGAAGTGGCGCGTCATCGCGAGTGGATGATTCGCGCCTACGGTGTTGGTTTGGGAGTAGCGACGACGCGGCCAATTGTTGGAGCGTTCTTCGCTTTTCGCAGACTTACGCCACATGAATTCTTCGGAATTGCCTTCTGGCTGGGATTCACCATTACGTTTTTTGTAGCCGAAGCTTGGGTGGACTACACGCGGCAGAGGCTCCCGGCAGACGGCCGATTCTGAACTCACGCAATCCGAGTAGGAGATCAGACGCTCTCTGACGATGTCATTTTGAGGATCGCGAAGGCGATCTATAAGGACCATACGAACCCGGGCATCGAGAACTTAAATTAGAACCGAAATTCATGGGACCACCAATTGCCGCCCACATCTCAGATGTTCCTGTCGTCGGGATTTCAGGGCTCAACTTATCGTTCGGTCCCTCACGACGGCTGCGCCGCCGTTCAGGATGACATCAGTTTGGGCTTAAGGTTAACCGAGGAAGCGCAGGAATTTTCCTGGCTGATCGTCATAGCCGGGGAAAACCTGTGCCAAATTCTTGTTGCCCATGTGGCGAGCAACGGCTTCTCCGATGATCTGACGGAAGTCGGTGGTGAGCGCGAGGTCGCGTCCTTCATAGAGTTGCGACTGATCAAGGCCCGGCCAGCGCCCGTAGACTTCACCGCCTTTGACTGGGCCGCCGAGAACGAACATCACATTGGCGTGGCCGTGATCGGTACCGCGATTGCCGTTCTCACGGGCGGTCCGGCCGAATTCCGACATGGTTACGATCACCGTGTCCTCGCCGAGATCGCCTAGGTCGGTCCAAAATGCCGCGAGGGATTGCGAGAAGTCGGTAAGCACGTTGGCGAGTTGTCCTTCGGTTGCGCCTTCGTTGACGTGGTGATCCCATCCTCCGATGTCAGCAAATGCGACCTGCACTCCCAGATTCGCTTTGATGAGCTGCGCAAGCTGGCGAAGGCTGTCGCCGAAGCGTCCTTTAGGATAGCCGGCGCCCGGCGCGGGCGAGTACTTGCCGGGATCTGCGGCCTTGAGCATCTTCACAGCGTCGAATGTCTCCGCACCAGTGCCATGCAGGACGCTATCGGAGGAGTGATCGTACATGGCTTCAAACGCGCTGGCGGCAGGTGAAGACTTGGGATTCCGTCCTCCGACAGAAAAGTCGTTGATGTTGTTCATCGCGACCGCAGGTTCGGAACCGCTCAGGATGCGAGGCAAGGAAGGCCCAAGCGCAATCGCGCGGAATGGAGAATTCTGAGGTGTGTGCTCCAGGTTGCGCAGCGAGCGGTTAAGCCAGCCATCTTCGGTAATCTTCACTCCAGGAGTGCCAGTCTCCATGAAATCCTGCGCGTCGAAATGGGAGCGGGTTGAGTCGGGCGACCCAGCGGCGTGCACGATGGCGAGATGCCGCTGTTGCCATAGCGGCTGGAAGGCCGCGAGCGCCGGATGCATTCCGAAGAAACCGTCTAGATCGAGCACTGCTTTTCTCGGAATGTTGATGGTGGGCCGCATCGAGTAATACTGAGGCTCGCCGTGAGGAACGACGATGTTCAATCCATCGGCAGCCCCGCGCTGAAAAATGACGACGAGACGTTTCGCCCGGCCGCCGTTCTCGACCGCGCCAAACGCGGCTCGAGTCAGAAAGCTGGGAACAGCTGCCGTCCCGACCACGGCGAGAGCGCTGTTGCGAAGGAATACGCGGCGAGTTGGCATGAGACATCTCCCGACTGCAGGCTTCCACTGGGGCTAAGCCCCAGAATATCCAGATGGTGTTGCGCGGCCCCAAAAGGGCCGCTCTTCCACTCCTACCGCTCTTCTACTCCCACCGCTCTTCCGCCCTAACCCTCTTCCGCGGCACTACACAGCCACAGTTACTTCACAGCCAAAAGTGCATTACCTTCTTTGAAACTCCGGCGACCCCAGCAGCAGGCCCGCGATGGTGCTTGCGTCCGGCGGACGATTGGCATCCTGCTTTCCCGGCTTCGCGTTGCTTGCATTCTGCTGAGGACCATTCTTCGCAGGTGACGCGAGCTGCGCCACGATCGAATCGTGTGTCTGCCTCGAGACGTCAGAGGCGAGCAGGGTGGCTTCCATGGTGGATAGCGCAGTGCTCGGATCGGGCGGTGGGGGCGGACCTCCAGCCAGTTGCACTGCATCCACAGTTACACCGCGAACCTTGCCGCCGGTCAGCGCGAGCGCGAAATTCATACGCGTGAGCAGCGCCGACGAACTCACCCAGGTATCAGCCTTCATGGAATATCCGGTAGGAGGCTGCGCTCCGTAGAGTGGCATGCCCATGCTGTTGAGCCTCTGAACCAGAGGAAGAGCGTCTTGAACGTCGGCGCCCGTGGCACGCACCGCCGAGGCGACAAACTCGAGCGGCGTTTTCACTTTTGCGCGATAGGTTGTGTCAGACCAGAATTCCGGCGAATGGAACAACGTTAAAAGCACCTCTCGAATGTCGCCTTTCTTTTTCTCGAATGTTTTCGCCATGCGGTCGACGAGCGCAGGCGGTGGATCGTCGGAGACAAAGCGCTGTGCCAATTTGAGCGAGATGAAGTGCGCCGTCTGCGGGCTGGTGGCCAGCATGTGAATCACTTCCCTGCCCTCGTCCTCGCCTTTGGGCTTGATGTGATGGCCGAGCACAAATTTCGGTCCGGGCTCGTGCATGCGCGGGTCATAGCGGAATGCGGCACCATCGGCGATCTTTTCAATGGTCCAGCCGGTGAACACCTTCGCGACTTCAGTCACATCCCGCTGCGAATAGCCGCCGTTCACGCTCAGCGTGTGCAGTTCGAGCAACTCGCGTCCATAGTTCTCGTTCAGGCCGCTGGCTTGCTTGCGCCGCGCATTAGGATTTCCACCCGGGACGACGTGCGGCCGTCCGTAGGGGCCATAACGCACAACCGGGCGCTGCGGAGCACCGAGCCCCTGAGGCGAATCCGGTCCCACGCTCATCCAGTTGTCGAGATAAAAAAGCATGGCTGGACTCTTCGCGGTGGCGAGCAGCAAGTCCTCGAATTTTCCCAGCGCACGCGGGCGAATGACGTCCTGCTCATAGTTCGTGAGCAGCAACCGTTCGGGACCTTTTCCAGCAAAGACATTGAAGTGATTGAACCAGAAATCGGTCATCACTTGTTCGAGTTGGCGATCGCTATAAATGGCACGCAACAGCTTGGCCTGACCCAGTTCCTGAACAACCACTTGCTGCGGGTTGTTCATGGCCATCAAAGTCTCTTTTTGAACGGGATTGAGGCCGTTGAGAATCTCCTGAACCGGGCCCTTTCCTCCGCGAAAGGATTCGACCAAAGTGAATTGCTCGTCCGCCGACATGGCCAGGATCTTTTTGTAGCGCTGGTCTGGAGCAAGAGCGATGACATCGGAAACAGTACTGGTAGTTTTCAGGTCGGCGTAGAGCTGCTCCTCACGCGCGCGCGCCTCAGCTTCTTCTTCCGGAGAAAGCTTCTTCTCGACTGCAGGAGCCATAGAGGCATCATCTGCTGAAGACGATGTCGCATCGCCACCGTTTTTCATGGCATCCATGGAGCCAATGTCGGGTGGCGGCATAGTCTCAGGAGTGGCGGCCGCTGCTGCGGCTAATTCTTCGGCAGTCTTGGCGCCTTCGGCAGCAGCGGGTTCAGCGGGCGCCGGTGCGGGAACGGGAGCAGGCGCAGGCGCGGCCGTTCCGGCTTGCTTCTCCGCTAATTTTTGTTCGTAACGGGCGATCTGTACCTGATAGATCGCGCGCTGAGCACGGTCAGAAGGCATGGGACGCTTGCCCTCGTAGACCTGCTTGATCATCTGATTGTCAGGAAAATTTTCCGCGAGTTGCCGGGAATTCATTTGTAACGTGCGTAGCGGCTCAAGACGTGCCTGCAGCGCGTCGTCGGAAATTTTACCCGGCTGAAGCTGCAGGTCGATCCAGCGATCAACGCCCATGGCCATGACCTGTTGCACATCTCCGGGCCGAGGTCCGAAGGTGAGCCGGTTCAAGGCATGCACGGCGCGCTTCTGAGCGTCAGGACTGGAGTCGGCGTTAGCGTCCTTTTTATTTGCGAGCAATTGCGGCGCAGTGGAGGCAACACTCAGGCAAAGCAGGAGGGCCACCAGTCGCGAAACCCTGGATTTCATGAAGACTCCGAAGAAAACGATGCCTTGATTATGAACCCAAACAGGAGAACAAAGTTGCTGACAGGGATGGTTCCGGGCGCAACCGAAGTCTTTGTGCAAACAAGAGTTACACAGGAGGAGTTAGGTTTGAACCTTCGGCTGAATGCAGCTTCTCGCCGTTCTAGGTGAGATACTCCTTGCCGCGCGTTACTTTGTATCGCAAAGTGGCGGCGAGGTGGTCGATATCGGTAGCGGCAATATTTACCGTCGTGTTCTCCAGTAATGGTACGCGACTGCTGCCAACCGCTTCGCGACGCACCTGAATCAGCAAAGCCTGCACGACATTCGGATCGAACTTCTCAGGCGACAGGCGCACAAGATCACTGAGCGCGTTTCCCACCGTCATAGGAGCGCGATAAGGACGCGCACTGATCATGGCGTCGAAGGAGTCGGCCAAGCCGATGATGCGCACTTGCATGGGCAAATCAGACTCGCCGAGATGGTCGGGATATCCCGAACCATCGCTGCGCTCGTGGTGCCAGCGTACAGACTCAGGGATCTTGGGCCAGGGAAATTGCACGCTACTGACGATCTGATGACCAACGGTTGTGTGGTCTGCCATTTCGCGAAACTCTTCGGGATCGAGCGCTCCGGCTTTGCCGAAGAGACGGCGATCGACAGCGACCTTGCCGATGTCGTGAAGATATCCGGCGCTGCGCAGTGCGGCGACGTCGGTGGGATCCATACCCATAGCGTCTCCGATGGCCGCCGCGTAACGGCCGACGCGCAAAGAATGTCCATGTATGTTGACGTGCTTGACGTCGATCGCAGTGGCGAAGGCTTCAAGAGCGTTGTCGTAGAAGCCGTGCAGCGAGGCCATCAGGCGCAGATTCTCGGAGACGCGTTGCGCAATGGTCTTGGTGAGCGCGTGATTCTGGACCGCGAGCGCAACATAACTGCATAACAACTCGAGAGCATCGAGTTCGCTATCTTCATAGAGCGCGTCTCCCGGACGGCGGCCCAGAGCGATGACGCCGGCGAGGCGACCTCCGGCTTTGAGAGGCGCGAGGCACTTGAATAGTTCGGGCGCGACATTGCCGTTGGAACTGAGAAACACAGGATAGGTCGTGGAGTTCAGAACGATAGGACCGCGCGTTGCGGTGAGCGCATGCACGTGTTTGGGGAGGAGAGGAACGAAGGCGGGATCGGGCATGAGCGCGAATCCCAACGCGGTCGCGGAGGTTAGCACGGCGGGCTTGTCGTTGAAAAGAAAAAGAACGCCTTCGCGAGCGCCCGCTGCTTCCATGACGGCGGACAGCATAAGACGCGAGGTTTCCCAGAACTCGCGCTCAGCCGTAAGCGCAGGCCCGAGCTCGGACAGAGCCTCGACCGTATGCAGCAACCGTCTTAAATTGTTAGTCTGAATCGCCACAGACGAAGTGGGAGCCAGATCGCAGAGCAGAATGAGGGTACCATGCGGGAAATACCCGGCGCGAGAGGCGCTTGTTGGTTAGTTAGATGCCGCAGTGGTGAAGATGAAAACACGATGACGATAAAGGTTCGCTGAACATCCGATGAACTCCTCACGAAGCAACTCTGTGCTGGTGACGGGCGGACGCGGATTCGTTGGCCGCGCCGTGGTGAAGCTTTTACAGCGTACAGGAAATAAGGTCATAGCCGTGGACCGGAACGCCTTGAGTGAGGGACCGGAACTTGAGGGATGTGAAGAGATTGCTTGCGATCTCGGCGACGCCGCGCAACTGCGAGCGGTGTTTGAAAGAGAGCGCGTGGAGGGGATTATTCATTTAGCGGCGATCCTGCCGACCGCTGCCCAGAGAAATCCGCAACTCGCAACGCAGGTCAATGTTCAGGGAAGCGTGAACGTTCTTGAGATGGCACGGGAGTTTAACGTGCGCCGGGTCGTCTTCGGCAGTTCCCTCAGCGTCTATGGAACGTATTCGGCAGACCACACAGTATCGGAACTGGATCGGGCGGCGCCGGAGGATTTGTACGCGGCAGCGAAGTTGTACGTAGAACAACTGGGCACGGCTTATCGGGAGTGTCACAGCATCGGATTTGTCAGCCTTCGGATTGGACGCGTGGTCGGCCCGGGAGCACGGTCAGCGACGTCCGCATGGCGGAGCGAGATCTTTGAATTGTTGAAGGTCAGCTACCCCGCTGAGATCCTGTTGCCGTATCGTGCTTGCGAAACAATATTGGTGCTGCATGTTGAGGATGTAGCGGCGATGCTGCTGACTCTGCTGCGGGCCTCGCGGACCGAGCACACGATCTATAACGCGCCGTGCCGGTCCATCCTGGTTGGCGATTTGAAGCGCGTGGTCGAAGACTTGAACTCAAACATCACCGTGACGCCCGGGGACGAGGTTCCGGCGGGCAATCCTCAGGCACTGGATTTCAGCCGATTTCAAAATGAATTCAATTTCGAGATTGTCCCGATCTTTGATCGCTTGAGGCGAGCGGCCGGGAAGTAAATCTAGAAATGCTCTCGGAGTTCGGCGAAGCGTCCAACGATCAGCAGTTTTTGTCCTGCAGGAGCGGGATTGACCTCTTCATGCTCGAGAATCCACGTATCGCCGTGCGGGACGAAGACTGCGTTCAGGCCCGCAGTCATTGCCGGATTGATATCAGACTTGGGACTATTGCCAACCATCCAGGTTGAATGGTGCGTGCAATCGTATTTGTCGGCGAGATGGGCGTAGACATCGGGCCTCTTCTCGGCCACGATCTCAACCGCTGCAAAGTGCTTCTTCAGCGCCGAGCGCTCGACCTTGCCGGACTGCTCCGCGATGTCCCCCTTGGTCACAAGGATCAGGCGATGTTTCTGGGATAAATAGTCCAGAGTGTCGGGAACCTCAGGCAGGAATTCGATGTCGTGATTCTGGATGGCATGGGTAAAGCTGATGACTTGCGCATGCAGTTCCGGAGTGACCGGCGTAGGGCTGAGTTTCTCAAAAGTATCGACGAGAGCGTGGGAGAAGCTGTGGAGGCCGTATCCATGCCTGACGATGCATTCGCGCTCGACATCGTTGAGCACTTCGCGCACTTGCTCGGCGGAGAACTCGTGATGATTGAGGAACGAAATGAAGCGAGCGATGGCGCGCTCGAAGTAGATATTGTTCTCCCAGAGTGTGTCGTCGGCGTCGATGAGAAGGGTCTGGGGGGACAAGCGCTTAGCTCCTAGCTCTTAGCTTTTAGCTCAAAACCTGTGGATGTCGACCGTGCCTACGCACAGTGGGAGTGAAGTTTTCTCGGCGCAGAACGCTGCAGTAACGAAGGCAAGAAGCTAAGAGCTAAAGGCTGAGAGCTGATAGCGACTTGCTTACACCCAATCGACGTGGGCTTCTGGGCCGATGATGCCGGCTTTGTGCCCCATGTCGAGAAGGCGACGGACGGCCTCGCGGCCATCGGATCCGTAATCAAGCGTGCGCTCGTTGACGTACATGCCTACAAACTTGTCGGCCGATGCTGTATCCAGATCGCGGGCGAACTGCATGGCGTAGGACAGCGCTTCTTCACGATGATCCAGTCCGTATTGAATGCTATCGCGCAAGGCTGCTGTCACTGTCGACATCAATTGCGGACCGAGGGAGCGTCGGATCGCATTGCCACCGAGCGGTAGGGGTAGCCCGGTCACTTTTTGCCACCACTTTCCAAGATCGACAATGCGATGCAGACCTGCTTTGTCGTAGGTGAGCTGGCCTTCGTGAATAATCAATCCCGCTTCGTATTTCCCTTCGAGTACTTGCGGGATGATCTGATCAAAGGGAACGACTTCGGTCTCAACACCGGGGGCAAACAAATTCAGGGCGAGATAGGCAGTAGTCAGCTTGCCGGGAACCGCAATCTTCTTTGTCTTGATTTCGCTCGTGCTGAAGGGGCGAGGCGAGACGATCATCGGGCCGTAGCCCTCGCCGACGCTACCGCCGCAACCCATCAGTGCGTACTTGTCCTGGAGGTAGGGATATGCATGGAAGGAGATCGCGGTAACGTCATAGACACCTTCGCGCGCTTTCTGGTTGAGCGTTTCGATGTCGCAAAGCGTGTGCGTGAAACGAAGTCCGGGCGTGCGTACCTTGTGGGTCGCAAGACCGTAAAACATGAAGGCGTCATCGGAGTCCGGGCTGTGAGCCACTGTGATCTCGCGAACGTCAGTTGTGGTGCTGGTCGAAATTTTTTCGGTTTCAGATACTGCCATTGGTGTGAACCTCTAGATTGACTCGACCATGCGCCCGGTGCGGCGCCAACGGGCTGCAATGCCGGCGGCGAACATCACCTTCAAGACTTCAGCGGCGACGAACCAATACAAGCCGAAATAAGCGGCCTTTGCAAGCGAATGCGTAAAGATGTAGAGCCAGCTTAATCCGCCCACGAAAAGCATAACTTCTGCGAGAAGGCCGGCGATTGCTGCTCGTACAAAAGTTGAGGCTCCCCGCTCAAACAGATAGCCTGCGATGAAAGCAACCAATGGATACGCCAACAGGAATCCGCCGGTAGCTCCGAATAATTGTGCGACTCCGCCGGGCCCAGTCGGGTTAAATACCGGCAGTCCCACCATTCCTTCCATGAGGTAAAGCATCATGGCGGCAAAGCCCTTGCGGCTTCCGAGCAACAGTCCGACTAGGAGCACACCGAAATTCTGAACGGTCAAAGGAACCGGCGTAAGCGGCATCAGTGGAATCGTGATGCGAGCGCAAAGCGCCACGAACACGGTTGCCCCCACGACCAACGCAATCTGCCGCGAGGCTTCGGACACGTGGTCCTGCCGAGGATTCAGAAGTTCAATCGCCGATTTCGCCATAGTCATCTCCAACTGCGGGATCGATCTCACGGTTCGGGGTGCTTATCATCGTGAGCGGCGTGAGCCTTCTGGAGATGCCTGCGCAAATGAATGAGCAGAGCAATCGCCACGCACACGATGACCAGCGTACTGACGCCCAGGATCAGGAACCACCAGATCATCCGCACAGCCGATTAGGATAACAGAAGCGGAGCCTCAAGCCGGAGGGGAAGCTACGATTTGGCTTTGCGCTTTTCGCGCATGGTTTCGACGCGCTTGATCGTGAACGTAAGCCTCTCGCGGCTGAATTTGGAGCTGTTGATGACCTTCTCAATATTGAGAAACAGATTCGGGTCCCCAATCTTTTCGCGCAGCTCTTTGAGGAAAGGATGGACTTTGGCGAGGATGAAGTACATCTCGCCGCTGTTGGTGGGTTGCAGAAACAAATCGGCATTCAGAGTTCCATGAAGAACGAGCGAGGCAGCCATGCTCCAATAGCTGCTGGCCTGCCGGAGCCAGGCATTCTCCTGCGTACCCATGGCACTTGAGACCTTTATAAAGTCGTCGGCATTAGCCGGCCAAAACTCGGTCAGCCACCAGCTGCGCGCCTTGCGTAGTTCAGATTCGCGGCGTAAATCGTAGAGTTGAAGAATCAGCTGCGCATCAGCGACTGTCGGGTTCTTTGCCATGGTGTTCTCCGTCTAGTTGTTGGGATCAATCTGCACACTTAGACAGCTGAGACTTCCGCGAGACTCAGAATTTTCTCAAGCCGGGTTTGCCGGAGCCGAAGCACCCACGGCCGTCTCAGGCGGAGGCGCCGGGCGCTCGTAGTCACACTCTTTATTCGGGCAGGCGATGACGGGGCCGGCTTTCAGATTCTTCTCGACCAAGTACTCGCTGCCGCAGCTTGGGCATTTTTCGGCAATCGGCTTGTGCGCCGAAGTGAATTTGCACTTCGGATAATTGCCGCATCCATAGAACGTGTTTCCCTTGCGTGCGCGCTTCTCGACCAGATCTCCGTCTTTGCAATCGGGGCACTTCACACCAATGTAATTCTGCTTCACGTACTTGCATTCGGGATATCCGCTGCAGGTAGTGAACTCGCCGTAACGTCCGTGGCGGATCATCATATTGCGTCCGCACTTGGGGCAGAGTTCATCGAGCGGGATGTCAGGAACTTTCTTACCCTGATCAAGACGTCGCGTGGTCTTGCAATCTGGATAACCAGTGCATGCCATGAACTGTCCAAAGCGTCCGCGTTTCAGGACCATGACGCGGCCACAGTTCTCGCAATATTCCTCTGCCGCCCCGGTCTCTTGCATGTCGGCAGAGTCGAGATCGGGGAGGTTAATCGGATTTTCTTTGGTAAACGTGCAGGTATTCGGATCGTCTTTGTCGTAGGTGCTGCAAGCGTAGAACGAGCCGTGCTTTCCCCACTTGATCACCAGCGGCGCGCCACACTTTTCGCACTTCTCGTCGGTGGGCTTCTCCATCCGCTTGATGTTCTCCATATGCTTTTCGGCATATTTGAGATCTTTTTGGAATTTCTTATAGAAGTCGGACATCGCGTCTTGCCACTTCTCTTTGCCCTCTTCTATTTCGTCGAGCTCTTCTTCCAGACGCGCAGTGTATTGCAGATCGAAAATATCGCGGAAGTTCTCCACCAAGAGGTCGGTGACGACCAGTCCAATCTCGGTGGGAACGAACTTGCCGCCGATCTTCTGCACATATTGCCGCTCCTGGATCGTCGTGAGAATGGCAGCGTAAGTAGACGGACGTCCGATGCCGCGCTCTTCGAGTTCCTTGACCAGCGATGCCTCGTTGAACCGCGGTGGAGGCTCGGTGAAATGCTGTTCCGGCTTCAGTTCTTTCAGCGTGAGTTTCTGTCCGGCCTCGAGCGCGGGCAGTTTGTGCTTGAGCTCCTCGTCTTCTTCGTCCTTGCCTTCTTTCGACTCTTCGTAAACTCTGAGGAAGCCGTCGAACTTCAGGACCGATCCGGTAACGCGGAACCAGAAGGCTTCATTGCCACGCTTCGCGTCGATGTCGACCGTGGTCTGATCGAAGACCGCAGGATTGATCTGCGAAGCAACAAATCGCTGCCAGATCAGCTTGTAGACCTTGAACTCATCTTCTTTTAAGTACTGCTTGATCTGGTCGGGATGGCGCATGGCCGAAGTTGGACGGATCGCCTCGTGCGCGCCCTGTGCGTCCTTCTTCTCTTTAAATGTGTTGGGGGCTTCAGGCAGATAGCTGGGACCGTATTCCTTGCCGACATACTCACGGACTTCGGCGATCGCCTCTGGCGCAACGCGCGTCGAATCGGTACGCATGTAGGTGATGAGGCCGACCGAACCTTCATCGCCGAGTTCCACGCCTTCATAAAGACGCTGGGCGATCATCATGGTGCGCTTCACGCTGAAGCGCAGCTTACGCGAAGAATCCTGCTGGAGTTTGCTGGTTGTAAAGGGAGGAGCAGCGTTGCGGCGGCGTTCTTTCTTGTCGACCGAGCGGACAATCCAATCGGCCTTTTCCAGAGCGGCGCGGATCTTTTCCGCGTCTTCGCCATTGGTAACTTCGACCTTTTCTTCACCCTTGCCCACGAAGCGGGCGTCAAATGCCGGCGGCTTGCTGGCGGCGAGGTGAGCGTCGATCGTCCAATATTCTTTTTTCTCGAACGCCTTGATTTCGCGTTCGCGCTCAACGATCAGGCGAAGAGCGACAGTCTGCACGCGTCCGGCGGAAAGACCGCGGCGGACTTTGTCCCACAATAAAGGAGAGACCTGATATCCGACGAGACGGTCGAGGACGCGGCGCGCTTGCTGTGCGTCGACCAGATTCTGATCGATCGCCCGAGGATGCTCGAAAGCGGCCTGGACCGCTCGCTTGGTAATTTCGTTGAAGGTCACGCGCTGAATGCGCGGAGGAGCTTCGGGCTCACCCTTCTTTGATTTTTTGGCAGCCTTCTTCTTTTTCCCGCCATTTTCATCGAGTTCAAACGCCAAGTGCGCAGCGATGGCTTCACCTTCGCGGTCCGGGTCAGGCGCAAGGTAGATGGAGTCGGCCGAGGCCGCCAGCTTCTTCAGCTTGGCAACAACCTTCTCTTTGCCGGGGATGACGATGTAGTCGGTCTCGAAGTCATTATTAATATCGACACCGAGAGTGCTCTTGGGCAGATCCTTCACGTGCCCGAGCGAGGCTTCGACAGAGAAGCCCTTTCCCAGATATTTCTGGATGGTCTTCGCCTTGGCCGGCGACTCGACAATAACTAAACCTTTTGACAATGGATCCTCAGTTCTGGTTTTGTTTCGTTTCCGAAGCTAGCACGAATGGCAAGCGGGGAACAAGTTACGGGAAAAGCTGGTAGCTCTCAGCTGTCAGCTCTCAGCGTTTGTACAAACGATGCCAGCATGCGTTTCACTTCGACGGTTTCATCCGACAAGCGTTGATAATCCTGTGCTTTCAAGAGATGAAGATCGCGGGCGAGCAGAAGATGATATTCCAATTCGCTTGCTGAGCCCATCGCAATATACAAAAAACGGCCAAATTCGTTGTCACCTTTCCTGCAAGAGCCTTCGGCGATATTGGCACCAATCGATGCCGAAGACCTCCGCATTTGACTAGTCAAACCGTACAACTCCTCGCGAGGAAAAGGTCTAGTCGACTCATAAATATCGAGTGTGAGGAAGAGCGCCTTTTCCCAAACTTTTAATTTCCTAAAGCTCTGCACCTGATCCTCCCGTGCGGCTGAAAACTGATAGCTGATAGCTGATGGCTGACAGCTAGAAGCTCTTCACAAAATTCTTGCCGGGCATTTGTCGTATCTTGCCGGCGAGCTCGAGCTCGAAGAGGGCGGCGAAAATTTCAGAGGAGGAAAGTTGTGATTCCAGCTTTTCCACTATCTCGTCGATATGGGTGGCTTCGTCCGCCTTCAGCAGGCTCAGAATGCGCCTTTCGTGAGGAGGGAGGCCTTCTTCTGGGAATAGAGATGCGGACGAGGCGTTCGCGGATTCAGGCGGGGCAGCCGGGGTCAACGTAAGTCGTACTTCGGTCGGGAGATCCTCCCACACGTCTTCCCACGTCGCGACCAGCTTGGCGCCCTGTTTGATAAGAGTGTTGGGTCCCCAGGAATTCTTGTTGGTGACGTTGCCGGGCACCGCGAACACATCGCGATTTTGTTCGAGAGCGAGACGAGCGGTGATGCGCGTACCGGAATATTCGGCAGCTTCGACGACGAGCACGCCCACCGACATTCCGCTGAGAATGCGATTGCGAATAGGAAAATTCTGAGGAGCCGCGAATGTACCCAGCGCAAACTCGGACACCAGCGCGCCTCCGGTCGAGAGAATCTGCTCTGACAGCCGGGAATTCTCCTTCGGATAGATGACGTCGACGCCGGTGCCAAAGACCGCGAGTGTCTTACCCTTGGCGGAGATCGCTCCACGATGGCTCGCCGTATCCACACCGCGCGCCATGCCGCTGATGATGACGAGCCCCTGGGCTGCCAGATCGCAGCCCAGACGCTCGGCCATGCCTGAACCGTAGGGCGTGGGATGGCGCGTCCCTACCATGGCAATGCCGGGCTTGTTGAGCAGTTCAGCATCGCCGCGTACATAAAGGATGACGGGAGGATCGTAGATTTCTTTTAGGCGGTGCGGGTAGAGGGCGTCGTCCATGGAGAGGACCGTGATGCCGGCGTCGGCAGCGCGAGCCAGTTCCTCTCGTGCCAACTCAGCCGACTTTCCGGTGGCCAGAGACTGCGCCGAGACGGCTTTGATTCCGGTGGCCTCCAGTTCCGTAAGGGACGCGCGAAATACGGCGGCAGACGATCCGAAGTGTTGGACTAATTTTCGTGCCTTCGTTGGTCCCAGACCGGGGGTAAGGGAAAGTGCGAGCCAGTCGAGAGCGCTCGTTGAGGCGGGAGAAATGACAATATCAGACACATGCGGCTCCGAGCGGACTGTAATTTTCTGCGGAAAGCGGTGTCAAGGTCAGATGTCACAATCGTTTGTTAATATTGTGGAAAGCATGCGAAGTCTGCGTATTTCCGCGATTTCTTACCTGAATACTGCTCCTCTGATGTGGGATTTCGAGCATGGAGACAAGGGCCGTAACTTCGAAATTTCTTACACATTGCCGTCAGCGTGCGCTCGGGCACTGGCCGAGGGGAGTGCCGATATAGGAATCATCCCAGCGGCTGCCTATGCGCAGATTCCCGGGCTGCAGATCTTGCCCGACGTTGCGATTGCCTCGCGGAGGGCAGTGCGCTCGATTTTGCTGGTCAGCCAGATTCCAGTAGAGCTGGTCCGAACGGTTGCGCTCGATACGTCGTCGATGACCTCGGTTGCGTTAACGAAGGTTCTATTCGAAAAATGGCTAGGAGGAGGAAGAACCTTCCAGTCGATGGAACCTAACATCGAGAAAATGTTGTCGGAGTGCGACGCCGGGTTGCTGATTGGTGATCCCGCGCTGCAGGTTGATCGCAGGAAATATCACACGCTCGATCTTGCCGAAGAATGGATCCGGTATACGGGGAAGCCGTTTGTCTTTGCGTTCTGGGCGGTGCGAGGAGAAGCGTTGCGGGAAGCTGATCCTTCGGTGGATCTGGCAACCGTGTTTCGCGAGTCGCGCGATCATGGATTGCGGCCCGAGAGTTTGAATCAGCTTGCGCGGGAATGGTCGCCTCGGCTCAGTCTCGATCCAGATGCAGTTCGAGCGTATTTGACCGAGAACATCCACTACCAACTCGACCGCGGGTGTCTGGAGGGACTGCAGCTGTTCTATCGATATGCTGCGGAGATTGGTGCGTTCCCGGCTGCTCCCGATCTAAAATTCGTTGAGCCTGTTCGGGAAGCTGTCTAGCCTATTTTGTTCAAGTTCTTGTGAGCCTGTTTCAATCCATGCCGAACACAGGTGGCGGGGCCGATACTACGCGGCCGCTGGCGGACCGCATGCGTCCGCGGACGCTTGATGAGTACGCGGGGCAGGAACATCTCATCGGTCCAGGCAAGCCGCTGCGAGTACAAATCGAGCGAGATGATTCCGGATCGCTCATCTTCTGGGGACCGCCAGGCACCGGGAAGACTACTCTCGCGAAAATCATCGCCAATATGACGAAGGCGGAGTTCATTGAGTTCTCCGCGGTGCTGGCCGGGATTAAGGAAATCAAGCAGGTGATGGCGGATGCGGAACGCGCCAAGCAGTATGGCACGCGGACCATTGTTTTCATCGACGAGATTCATCGCTTCAACAAGGCGCAGCAAGACGCGTTCCTTCCGCACGTCGAGAAGGGAAATATCCGGCTGATTGGCGCAACGACAGAGAATCCGTCGTTCGAAATCAACTCCGCGCTGCTTTCCCGTTGTCGCGTTTACGTGCTGCAACCGCTCAGCGAGGAGCAGATTGTGCTTCTGCTGAAGCGGGCCCTTGAAGATCGTGAACGCGGACTGGGCGAGATGGGTGTGGCTGCGCCTGATGAGGTTTTACAGAAGATCGCCAGCTACACCAGTGGAGACGCGCGCAGCGCCTACAACGTACTGGAAGTCGCAGCCGGGCTGGCGCAGAAGAATGCCGGGGGCACGCTCGAGATCAGCGATGAGATTGTGCGCGACGCGCTCCAGAAGCGCATCCTGCTTTACGACAAAACGGGTGAAGAGCATTACAACTTGATTTCGGCGCTGCATAAATCAGTGCGCAACAGCGATCCGGACGCAGCCCTGTATTGGCTGGGCCGAATGCTGGAGGCGGGAGAAGACCCACTCTACGTTGCGAGGCGAGTCGTACGGATGGCGGTGGAAGACATCGGATTGGCCGATCCGAATGCGCTCTCGCTGTGCATGGCCGCTCGCGACGCGGTGGACTTCATCGGGATGCCGGAGGGCAATCTGGCACTGGCGCAAGCCGTGGTTTACCTTTCGGTCGCGCCCAAGTCTAATGCGCTGTACACGGCATATGGCAGCGTGCAGGCTGACGTCGAACGCACTGCGGCTGAGGCGGTCCCTTTGCATCTGCGAAACGCGCCTACCAAACTCATGAAGGGTCTCGGTTACGGGCACGGATATCAGTACGCGCATGATCTCGATTCCAAAGTCGCGGACATGCAATGTCTGCCTGACAACTTGCGCGGCCGTGTGTATTACCAACCCACGAACGAGGGAATAGAAAAGCGTATCCGCGAGCGCATGGAAGAGATCAAGAAACAGCGCGCTCATTCCGCCGAGAGTGCCCCCAAGCCGAAAAAGAAAGAGTCTTAAACGCTTCCGCAGCATCTTTTTCTACAAGTGAATCTGTTCGTCTAGCCTTCTGTGAGGCAGGTCTGAAATGGCCACAGCACCTAGTTTTCCGAGCAGTGAACTCGTATCGAGGCGGATTCCCGCTGACGTCGTGGACGACTTGCAGCGGGTACAAAAAACCGCGCAGAAAATCTCCTCCATTCTTGATCTGGACCAGCTCATTGAGAGCGTGGTCCACGAAGTGACGCAATCGTTTGGCTGCGTGGAAGCTGGAATCTACCTCCACGATGAGGAACGTCGCGAGCTGGAATTGGCAGGCGTTCACGGCTGCACGCTTCACAGCAAGGGTCATCGCCTCAAGATTGGCGTACAAGGAATGGTTGGGCACGTCGCCTCCACGGGGCAGATGCACTACGCTCCGGACGTCCGGCGCGACCCATACTACATTCGCTGCGAGCATGACGTTGCGTCGGAGGTTGCGATTCCCCTTTTGCTGGGCGAGCGGCTGGTCGGAGTTTTTACGGCATCGCATCCAGAAGTGGATGGATTTCCACGCCAGCAGATCCGGCTGCTTCAGGCTTTGTGCGATCACGTTGCAATTGCGGTGCACAATGCGCGGCGTTTTCAATCGGAACGCGCCGAGCGCGCAGCACTTGACCGTGAGGCGCTGGAAGCACGAACCATTCAACAGGCGCTTCTGCCGAAAAGCTCGCCCTATATTCCCGGATTTGCGATCTCCGGTCACAGCGTGCCGGCGCGGGCCGTGGGAGGGGATTGGTACGACTTCATCCCGTTTCCTGACGGACGCTGGGGCATCGTTCTGGCCGACGTTTCAGGAAAAGGAACTGCTGCGGCTCTGCTGGCATCGGCGACCCGCGGTATGTTTCGATCGCTTGCCGAAGCATGCTGCACTCCGGGCGAGGTGCTGACCAAGCTCAATCGATTGATGGTCGACGACTTCCCTGCCGGAAAATTCGTGACCATGGTGTACGCTGTGCTCGATCCCGCGTCGCACAGCGTTGTGTTCGCGAACGCCGGTCATCTCCGGCCACTATTCATCGACGATCTGGGGGAACATTATCTCGATGTCGAGCGCGGGCTGCCGCTGGGCCTGAGTTGTGGAGATTACTCCGAAACGGAGATTCAACTCTCGAGGGGATCGAAATTAGTCTTCTATAGCGACGGCATTACGGAAGCGGTCGATGCGCACGATGAAGAATACGGAGTGTGTCGCTTGGCCGAGCACGCGATTCGACCAGATGCTTCTGCGGTAAGCGTTATCGATGAAGTGCGCGCCTACGCGAACGGGACGGGAGTCCGCGACGACGCGAGCGCAGTGTTTGTCGGAGTCGGAAACTGAGCTATCGGAACCGAGCGCGGTGTTCCTTCAAGATACACAGGTCCATTACGACGAAGATCCCCGCCTTTCGAGCCTTCTCAGCCGCTTTCTCGTGGATAACGTCTTCCTGCATCCAGATGGCAGGAACCCTTAATTCAATTGCCTGATCCACAACCTCTTCTACAAATTCGGGCCGGCGGAAAATATTAACGATGTCAATTTTCTCCGGCACCTCGCGAAGCGAGGCGTACGCTTTTTCGCCAAGACATTCGCCAATCAGCGGATTGACGGGAATGATGCGATATCCATGGCTCTGCATATAGGCCGAAACGCCATGACTGGGGCGCAGTGGATTCGAGGAAAGGCCGACCACTGCGATGGTCTTGGCATGTTCGAGCAGGTCGGCGATTGGATCAGTTTGCGGCATTGAAGCGAATATTCCTCCCTACTTCTTGTTCGCCTCGTCCACCTTCTGTTTGTACATTTTGAGTGCCAGCTTGCGAATGGTTTCCGACACTTCTTTGTTCGCCGAAATGTTCTTCAGATCCTGGATTAGAAGATTTTTCATCAGTCCCAAGCCGAGATCGAGCGGGGTGCGCGGATTCGCAACCAGGTTCCGAACAACAATGTAATTCTTCATGAAGCGCCGCTTCAGCGGAATCTGGCGCAACACGGACTCCAAAACATTCTTCTGACTTGCGAATTTTTCGACTTCTCCGTCGGAAAGTTTGGGAGCCTCCAGGACCGCGAGTGCCACGACCTTGGTGCCGTCGCGAATCAGAATCGAGCGCTCCTCTTTGTTTCCCTTGAGGGCCAACTGGATACGCCCTTTGACGTCGAGATGGTTGATCTTCTGCAACGTGTTTTCGCGTCTTGGCTCGCCGACGGGCTTGCCATGCGCGGGATGATGTTTGGCAGCAGCAGGCTTTGCTGCGGATGTCGCGGGAGAAGTTGCCGCGGTTGCTACCGGCGTCGCTGCCGGGGCTCCCGGCGCAGTGATCTCTGCAGTTTCGGTGACTGGAAAATAATCGTGCCCCAGCAACTCGACGACTCCGCCAATTGCCTGGAACGGCTTGTCACCTTCCGCCGCGATATCGGCAGCATGTTCTTGCATATACGTCGTGACCGCTTCGTCATGTTCCGGATCGGCTGGATCAGAAGGAGCGACTTCCGTGGTAGTCTCTGCGGCGGGCGTCGCACTCGAAGTCGTAGACTTGGAAGGCGGGGGTGTGGCAACTTGCGGCGAGCTAGGATCCCGCTTTTCCGCAGATTCAGGAGCTCCTGCTGACGCAGATGCCCCTTCACTCGCACCGGCAGCCCGCTTGCGCAGATCTTCCAGTTCCTCTTTCCTGAGATATGGATTCGACTTCAGGGCATCGATCACGCTCGCGAACGAGAGCGGCCGCGTGCTTTTCAGAATGATGTCGATGGTGTCGCGCATCGCAGAAGTGGCGAGTTTCTTAAGCTGCGCTTCAGAAATCGAGGGATTTTCGAGCAATCCGGGAAGCAGCCTCGGGCGTATGTTGTCAGGAGCGATGAAATAGCTCAGCACCTCGGCTGGCGTCTGAGGATCGGTAGCGGCTGCGATCGACGCCTTCTCGTCCCATCCGGCCAGGGTCATGCGCGCCAGTTCACCGAAAACTTTGTTGTGGAGTGCGAGGTGAACCAGGATCTCGATATTTTCCGCGGCTGGCACCTGGAGAGCTCCACGCGCGGCAAACTGCATCATGTTCGACGGCAACTTCGAGGCGCGGATTTGATCAATCGTGCGCGGCATGCTTCATTCCTCTGATTGCGGCGCGGAGCGTGCCTTTCCCGAGGTCAACGACTCAAGCTCCCGCACCGCAAGATCGAAATCGAGAGTGATGCGGTTCGGCTTGCTGCGAAGAAACTCGTCCCGCAACGTCCGATAGTACCAAAGAGTTCCGTCGCGTCCACCGTGGAACCGTGACCAAACAGATTCGCCGATAGCACGATAGTCACTAAGGATGGAGCGGACGTTGTTCAGTTTGTCGGCGGCGGAGACAAGGCGCGTCTCGGCGTCTTCCTTCTTTAGCCGATTGATGTAGCTCACTTTGCGATCGCGCCAGGGCGGCTTGGGAATCGAGTAGGCGTCGGTACATCCGTCAACGATTTTCGCCACCCGACTGCCGAAACGACGCCGAACCTCATTCAGCATGGGAGTACCGCCGCAGTCCTCAACAACATCGTGCAGCAGCGCAGCGATGGCAAGATCCTCGTCGCCGCCGGCTTCGAGGACCAGAGACGCGACGCCGAGCAGGTGAGCGATATAAGGGATGGTCGAAGCTTTACGCGTCTGGCCTGCATGTTTCGCAGCCGCAAATTCGACGGCACGCAGGAAGCGACGGCCGAGTTTGATCTTGTTCTGTGGCTTTTTTGCTCTCTGCGGCGAAAGTTTCTTGGGCGCTTTCTTCATTGCTTCTCTCCGCGCCGCGCGAGCAGATACGCGCGAATGAACGGCTGCAAGTCTCCGTCGAGCACGCGATCGACGTCGCCGACCTCCATCTTGGTGCGATGGTCTTTGATCATGCGGTACGGCTGCAACACGTAAGAGCGAATCTGCGATCCGAATTCGATGTCGAGTTTGGAGTCTTCGATCTTCTTCGTCGCGGCCCGCTTCTTCTCCATCTCAAATTCATAGAGCTTCGAGCGGAGCATGCTCATGGCGCGGTCCTTGTTCTTGTGCTGCGAGCGCTCATTCTGGCAATTGGCGACCAGTCCGGTAGCAATATGCGTAATGCGCACTGCGGAATCGGTCGTGTTGACGTGCTGTCCGCCCTTGCCGCTCGATCGGTAGGTATCGATGCGGATATCTTCCGGCTTGATGACGATCTCGATGCTGTCGTCGATTTCCGGAGAGACGAACACGCTGGCAAAGGAAGTGTGACGGCGCTTGGCCTGATCGAATGGCGAGATGCGAACCAGGCGGTGCACGCCAATCTCGCCCTGCAACAAGCCGAAGGCATATTCACCATTGACGGCGAATGTCGCCGACTTCAGTCCCGCTTCTTCACCGGGCTGGTAGTCGTAAAGAATCGTCTCAAACCCTTGCCGCTCGGCCCATCTGAGATACATGCGCAGAAGCATGTCGGCCCAGTCCTGGGACTCGGTGCCTCCGGCGCCGGGGTGGATGGTGACGATGGCATTGCGTGCATCGTTCTCGCCTGATAGCAGGGTTTCGGTTTCGAGTTTGTCGATGAGATCGCGTAGGGAGGTGATTTCTCGCTGCAGGTCGGCGTCAACGCTTTCGCCTTCCTTTGCCAGATCGAAATACGCGGCGATGTCGTCCCCGCGGCGAGCAAGGTCAGCGTCGATTGCGAGAGCATGCTCCAACCGCTTTTTCTCGCGCATAACCTGCTGCGAACGCTGCGGATTCGACCACAGATTCGGGTCGGAGGCCTGCTTGTCGATTTCGGCTAGTTGCGGACGGACCTTGTCCGCGTCAAAGATACTCCCGGAGATCGTGGGATTTCTTGCTCAGCTTTTCGTATTCCTGTTCGAGCTCTTGATTCATGAAGAGGTTTCGGCCTTCTGTAATGTTCTGGATGTGAAGCGCGCGAGCAGCGCGCCTGCAGAAATTATCGCACAGACATAAGCGAACCAGTCTCCATGACGGGTGTAGAACGTGGTAACGGAAGTGAGGGCGTAGGGGGCTTCCAGAGCGGCTCGCTGCTTGCGCTGACTACGCGCGGCAACGCGCCCCAAGGGATCGATGGAGGCGGTTACACCGGTGTCGGTGGCACTCAATATCCAGCGATCATTCTCGATAGCTCGCATTCGCGTCTGGTTCAAGTGCTGCGCATAGGCGCCACTATCGCCGTACCAGCCATCATTCGAGATATTGACGAAAACTTCCGCACCCTGATCGGCGGATTGGCGGACCTCGTCGGGAAAGATCGACTCGTAACAGATGAACAAGCCCAGGGACTCTCCCGCGGCAATCAGCGGACGATGGGATGTCCCGTGCTCGAATTGTCCGACTTCCTTCGTCAGCCCACCGGCAAAAGAGAACAGGCTCGGAAATGGCAGGTATTCGCCGAAGGGAACGAGATGGACCTTGTCATAGCGCGATGTCCATTGGCCGCCGGGGCTAATGAGTGCCGCCGAGTTGAATACCGGGCCTTCGACATTGGGTTGAGAGGCGTCGCTGCCGATCGCTCCCACGACAATCCAGGCGTTAGTGTCACGGGCGAGTCGGCTGATGGCGTCGCGAAACTTGGCATCGTTCGTAAAGAACGGCGCTGGCGATTCGGGCCAAACGATGAGATCAATCTTGTGACCGTTCGCTGAGTTCACGGTGAGCTGCGTCAGTCCGCTCAACGTCTGCTGGAAGTATGCGGGCGTCCACTCGGCCTGCACGGGAACATTCTGCTGGACCAGCAGCGCAGCGCGATCGGCATTTGCCGGAGGCGCCTCAACCAATCGACCCGCCTGCAGCACGGCTGCGGCCGCCAAGCCCGCGACCAGCATCGCCGTCCGCTTGGCGCGAGGAATCAGAAAGGCTGCGGCGAAAGCAACATTGACCAGCGCGATCTCAAAAGAAATTCCGTACACTCCTGTCCAACCGGCGATACGACACAGCGCGACGTTGTCCACTTGCGCGATGCCGAGCAGGTTCCAGGGAAATCCGGTAATGCGCGTGCGAGCCAACTCGACGGCGACCCAGAGAAATGGCGCGACGACAAGTGCGCGTCGCAAATCACGCGGACGCGCCAGCAGGCTCAGCAGCAATCCGAACAAGCCGTGATACAAGCCCAGGTAGCAGCAGAAAAGGAATAAAACCAGCAGCGCCATGGGCGCGTTCAGGCCGCCATACAAGCGCATGGTGTCGAAAATCCAGTAGCAGGTCCCCGCGTACCAGACGATTCCGCACACGAAACCGAGTAGAAATCCCTGCCAGGGTGTGGCCGGTTGAAGGTTGGGCGCTCCGATGACTTCGAGTTCACCCGCTGGCCGCGCGCGTAGCAACGCCAGAATTAGCGGCGTGAGCGCAAACCAGGAGAAGATGTACAGCCCCGGCAATGGGAAGATTAGTATCTGCAGAACGGCCGAAAGCAGAACCAGAAGCCAGGCGCTGGAATGAATTTGCCTCACCGGGCAAGGATAGCAAAGGCGGCATTCAGCTCTTAGCTTTCAGCATCGCGTTTGCAACGTTTGTCCGCTCAAACGTGAACGAACGAATTCAACGATCTCGTCAGTCAAATACGTTGGAGGAGAAATTCGGAATAGCGGACGCCCCGCCACCGGTTTTAGCGAGACCGCATCCCACGTTGTTTCGCCGTGCGCCTCATGCAGAATCACGGCATCGGCGCGGTCGAGGAATTCACGCGCAGAGGTTTTGAAGTCCGGCGTCGCAGGATCGAGCACTGTTAGGTAGAGATCTGGGCGCACAAATTTCATCACGCTGTTGGACTCGATGATTACATTCTTCGCTTGTTCGATACGCTGACGAAAAGCCGGCATCGCTTCAGCGAGACGTCCTTGCTCGGTCCGAACCCAAAACACGCACGTAGCGCCCGCCGCCAAGAATCGCGACGTATCGGAATCTCCATGGCGGTCGCGTTCCACGGAAATCGCCCACGAATGATCACCCGTGGCGCAATCGCATGCCTCGCCATTGGCCGAGCAGATACCGTGTCCGTACTGTGTGACCTTCGCGGCGGTCCATTCGAACTCGGTGAGTGCGGAAATGAGACCGGCGACAACACTGGTCTTTCCTACACTGCGAGAGTGTCCGCCGATGACAACCAGAGCCACAACTTAATCCTTTTTTGCCAGCCGTGCCAGAGTGGCCAACTGCTTCAGATATTCTCGCAGCGGCTGGGCCGGAGTTCCCCAGAATGCCTGCCCCTTCCCACGCAAAACTTTGTTGGGCAAAACGCCACCCTGCCCTCCAAGCATCACGCCCTCGCCGATGCGGGCGTGCTCGCCGATGCCAACCTGCCCGCCGAGCACAGCGCCCTTTTCGATGACGATACTGCCGGACAGGCCGGTCTGCGCCGCGATCACGACGTCCTCGCCAATCTGGCAGTTGTGGCCGATGTGCACGAGGTTGTCGATTTTTGCGCCGCGATGAACGCGGGTTTCGTCGAGCGCTCCGCGATCGACGGTGGCATTGGCTCCGATCTCGACATCGTCTTCGATCACCAACCGGCCGACCTGAGGGAATTTTTCATAGTGCCCAGTCTTGCGGTCGCGGACATATCCGAAACCATCGCTGCCCAGAACGGCGCCAGCATGAACGATAATGCGATCGCCCAGAGTCGTTCCGGGATAGATTGTCACGTTGGGATAGATCTCGCAGGACCGGCCGATCTTGACAGCTGCTCCGATCGCGCAGCCAGAACCAATACGTGTGTTGTCGCCGATCTCAGCGTCTTGGTTGATCACGACTCTGGCTTCGACCCAGACGTCATGTCCAAGTCTTGCCCTGCTGTGAACTACAGCTGTGGGATGGATTTTTTCCTGGCTGATATCGGCTCCATCGCCGGAGTCTTCGCTTAAGAATCGCGCAGCGCGGGCAAACGCCAGCTTCGGATGATCACTGATCAAGATGGGCCGATCGCCCGAGATCGAAGCCGCAAACTCGCCGGCGATGATAGCGCCGGCTCGAGACTTCAGCGCCGCCGGCAAATGCTTCTCATCTTCAACGAAAACAAGGTCTTCGTTTGAGGCAGACTCGATGCTGGCGACACCGCTGGCCTCACCGTGGACCGGGCCAGTCAGGCGTGCCCCCAAGGCATCAGCAATCTGCTTTAGAGGGCGCTTCATGCCTCTCACTCTATAGCAGCGGGGTAAGAAGAAGGAAGAACCAGCTTGAACCGGAGCTGCTCAGGGGAGCGAGGTGGTGCTGCAGGTGGCTGCGCCCTGGCACATCACAAAGGTCCCTTGCGGCGCCGTAGACCCACCGCCCGTGCAGCTGGAGTCCGAACTGTTGAGGGTCCAATTCCCGATGACGACACCGTTACTTAACGTGCCGGTGGTTGACGTCGTTCCGTTGGAAGTTCCCGTAAGAATTCCTTTCAGCTCCAGGGTATTGCTGGTCGTAGTTGATTTCACGATCATGTCAAACGGTCCAGTTACAGTGCCGTTGTTGGCGGTACCTAGAGTGGTCGTACCTGAAATGGTTTCACTATTCGCTGCGGTCGAGAAGCATGCGCCCTCGTTGAAGAAGGAGAATCCGGTGACATCGATGGGGCCCGTGGTGTTCACCGAAAACGCGACGTTGAAATTCAGCAGGCTCGCCTGCCCGGTCCCGCCAGAAAGCTGAGCCTGCCAAAATCCGCCATTCGCGGTGGTGGCAATGGTGGAATTCTGATTGGTGTTGTTGGTGGCGCAGCCGCAAGCGGCAATTTCTAATGCCACCGCAAGCAGGATCGCAAGCTTCTTCATGGACCTTCCTGGTTTTAGGATCACTAAGAGAATAGAGAGATGCGGGTAGGTGCGTCAATGGATGTAAGGGACGCGCCCAGATCCGGCTTTCGTTTTGAGGGATCTCCCTCCCCATGGCTCCGAAAGCCGGAACTGCTAGAAATCGACTTACACCTTCGTCATGGTGAAAGTTCCAGAACCGGTGCAGCTTGAGCTACCGCTCAAGGTCCAGGTTCCAGTGATCGTGTTTCCGGCCACGGTCCCCGACAGAGCCAATGTATTGCCGGCCGGCGTTCCGGAGTGAACGGTCATGCCAAACTTGCCGTTCACATTGCCGTTGAGATCTCCGCTCAAGGTGAACGAACCGGTTTCGGTTTCGCCTGACGTGAAGCACGGCGAATTCGTGGTGAAACTGAAATTTGCGAAGGCTATTGAACCGTCGCTCTCAACGGTCATTGTTGTCCCGAAGGCAAATACCGGGGCATTCCCGCCGCTCACCAAGGTAGCGTTCCAGTTTCCATTGACGTTGTTGGGATTAGCGCTACTGTTCGAACCGCATCCGATCAGTGCCAGGCTCATTACGAGCAAAACTGCGACAGCAAACTGCTTCATCAGAATCCCCCGCGTTAAAGTCCGAAAGGCGCGTAGGGTAGATGCCAAAATGCGCAAGGACGGTCGCTTTGGTGACCCCGGTGTGACACCTGAGGCGTTGCCGGAGAGCTCAGGAAGTTGCTGTAGAGATTCTCCTGCCGATTGAGCGGCGCGGGTTCACGCCGCCCAGCGTGAGGACACCTATCGACAAAATACGATTGAGTTGGCCGCCATTCATACCTCTTCCCTTCACTTCGTAGTGCACTTTGTGGGTGGCGAGAAGACACATCGCTGCACGCTTACGCGCCGCGTTTTGCTTTCAGGTCGGCGAGTAGTTGTTCGATACGATCTTGCTTCTCGAGTGCGGCGAGACGGTCCTCGATATCGTCAGCGGCAATCTCCGACTTGGCCTGGCTCATCGCCTCCGAATGTGCCACCTTTCGCTTCATACGATCGAACGCGGCCGCCTTGGACCCGTCACCGGATCCCATGCGTGCTTCGCTGGCCTTGCCGACGGCACGGGCACGGCGATGTTGGGCAATCAACAAATCGGCTTTGGCTTGCGCTTCAGTCAACTTCTGTTCGAGTTGGCGAAGCGCCGACTTGAGATTTTCCACCTGCGCCTTTTGATCAACGACCTGTTGCGTGAAGTTCTCGCTCAGCTCGCGATAACTTTCCACCCGCTGTAAAGAAGCGCGCGCCAGATCGTCTTCTTTCTTGTCGACGGCAAGTTCGGCTTTGCGCATCCATTCGGCAACTTTCTCTTCATTCTCTTTCTGCTTCTTTTCCAACAGATGTTGATCGGCGATGGCGATAGCCACCTGCGTCTTCACCTGCAGAAGCTGGTTCTGCATGTCGAGAATGACCTGCTTGATCATCTTCTCGGGATCTTCGGCCTTATCGATCAGGTCGTTTAGATTTGCCCGAACTAAGGTTGCAACCCGCTCTAGTAGTGCCATGGTGAACTCCCTTCGATTTAGCGGTCAGCCATCAGCCGTCAGCTTTCAGCCCACCGCGCGAAAGATGGGCCGGTTAGTTCTTCTCGATTGCATTCGGCGCGTTCGAGAATCTTCGTGTGTCACGCCGATACCAGTCACGATTCCGATTACTACGAGTCCAACCGCCGACGTGATGCCGGGAAGACCCAGACCACACCGGCGGCACTGATTGCGGTTATGAGCGCAATTGGGGCTCCGATTTTTCTGTTCGTTGCCATGACTGACTTCTTGCTCCGTGCACCCGATGTATAGCCGCACATTCTGGGCATCCCGGTTCTTTGCGGCGCGACCAAACCCCGAGCGCCAATCCGATGGCGATGCCCACGGCAAGCCACACGCCCATATTGCCGGCGATCACTCCAAACACCGCGCCCAACGCAGCTCCTAGCGCGATGCCCAATCCCGCATATTTTGGTTTGCTGGTCATAACCTGCTCCTGAAACGCCGAGCATCGCTCGGCTGACGGTTTCAAATTACCGATCTTCGACGCGCGGGAACGAGCCCCGGCCCGTTCCCGCAACCCCTCGCTTAGGCCTTCGGCAACTCTGGCGGCTTCGGAGCCTTATCGCCGATCTGCCTTACCTTGCCTAGCAGTTCGGACAGCGGCATGCCTGAGAGCGTCTCGAACAGTGCCGGCACTTGCGCCGCCATCTTGGTGATGTCGCCGGTGATCTTGTTCATCCCTGAGGCATCGCCGTTGCCAGTCGAGACAATCGTGATCTTGTCGACATTCGCCAGCGGACTGGCCAGAGCTTTCACCACTTCCGGCATGCTGGCGAACAGTCGATCGATCACGGCTGCCTGGTTGTACTCCTGGAAGGCTTCTGCCTTGACGTTCATCGCCTTGGCTTCGGCCTCGCCTTTCTTGAAGATGATCTCGGCTTCCGCCTCGCCTTGCTGGCGAATGGCTGAGGCCTGACCTTCGGCTTCGGCCATCAGGCGCGACTTCTCTGCGTTGGCCAAAGTTTCGATTCGCTGCCGCTCGATCTCCGCGCCCTTCAAAACGGTCGCAATCAGTTCCTTCTCGCGGCGATTGATTTCCGCTTCCTGCACTTTGACCTGCTGCTCTTTCTCAATCTGTTGCACCTTCACCTGTTCAGCGATCACTTGCTGCTGCATGATGTTGGTCTGGATGTCATAAGCCTTGTCGGCCTGCGCCTGCTGGCGCTTGGTGACTTCCTGGAACTGCGCCTTCTTGACCTCAAGGTCGCGCTGCGCCTCGGCTTGCTTGGCCAGCGACAATGTCTCGGCCAGCACGCGCTCCTGATCGGCTTGCGCCTTAGCGACTGCGGACTCTCTTTGCGCCAGCGCGCGCTTGATGGCCGTATCGCGGTCGGCTTCGGCGGCGGCCACGTCTGCATCGCGCTTGATGCGGGCAACATCGGGGCGTCCCATGTTGGTGATGTACTCGTTCTTATCGCGCACTTCTTTGATGGTGAACGAGATGACTTCTAACCCCATCTTGTTCATGTCATCGGCACAAGTTCCGCGCATGCGGTCGGAAACCATCTCTGGCTGCTTCACGATCTCTTCCACCGTCAATTGGCCGATGATGCCGCGCAGGTGGCCTTCCATCACGAGCCGTATCAGGCCCTGGCGCTCGTCGTCGGTTTTCGTAAGGAACTGCTCCGAAGCGGTTAGGATCGATTCGGTGTCGGATTTCACTTTGATCTGGGCGACTGCTTCGACCGTCACGGCGACGCCCTGTTTCGTGTACAGGTCCTGTTGCGGAGCAACATCGAACGACATCAACTCGAGTGAAAGCTCCTTGCAGATCTGCACCATCGGCAAGACCATGGTGCCGTGCCCCTTCACGACTCGGGTTCCACCAAGTCCGTATACGATCAGCGCCTCGTGCGGTCCGGCCTTCCGATAGATGCGAGCCATTCCGCTGATCAGAAAGAGAATGACCATCACCCCGAGTGAGACGAAGATCCAGATCACAGCCATATGGGAAAGTCCTTCGAACATAACGCCTCCTGTTACCAGTGCAATTACGAAATGGTTCGATCGAACGAGTCACTCAACGCCGGGGAAATCGTGCCCACCAACTCGGAATGGGCCGGCGATGCTTTTAAATTGAATTCGACAATGGAGTAATTGCCAAACCAACAAAAACCTAAAACGACATATGCAACGGCAAGAGCTGTCCAGGAAGCGACGGGCTTTGCCTGATGAAGAATCAAACTCACCGCAGTAAAGACGACGAGGATCAAGAGCATAATCGCGAGGCCTGTTTCTACGGCTCCTGCACGAGCGGCAAAGCCGTTCGCCTGCCCTCTTCCGTTGAAATGAACGGCCATCTCCGCTGGCAACTGATCCCAAACACGCCAGTAATTCCAGGCCGCAGTGGGAAGCGAAAGCCACATCAGCAAGATCGCCGGTTTGTAGAAATCACGAGCCATAGCAAACTCCGTGAGAGTTATTTACTCGGTGCTCCTTGCGGTTCGGTTGGCGTCATCGAATTCACCGGAGATCTCACTCCACAAGCGAATGTAGGCGATTCCCTTCTCGTAGCGGGTGACGACGACCTCAGATCCTTTCGCGATCGCGGTGCCGTCTTCACTGCGGGCGCCGCACACGCGCCGAGTACCCATTTGCGAGTAGATCAACTCGCCTGTCCCGCCTTCACGGATCGGAACCGAGAGTTTGCCCAGCACGCCAACCATCTCGAAGTCCGCGGGATCGAGATATTCCTGGTCCGACATCAGGATCTTCGTCAGAAACAAGAAAATGATGGTTCCTCCGACCAGCCCCGCAATAACTGACAAACTCAACGCCAAGCCGACCCAAAGCGCGGAGAAGCGCGTCAGCAAGTAACCAGTTCCACCAAACCACGCCAGAAATGCTGCGATCGACGGCGGGTTGAACGGCGAAACGCTGGCGCCACGAGCAGCATGATTCGCTCCCGCTTGTGTAGCCGGAGCATGGCTACCGGTACATGGCGCGGGTGCCGACGGTCCGTGCGCGGCGGGCATGTGACCACCTGCGTGTCCATGAAAGTGCGGTAGGTGCAGTCGCCCGAAGCGCGATCCGCCAAACACAAACGAAAAGAAGCTGAAGCAAAAACCGACGGCGAAACAGATCAAGTAAAAGTCTGACCAGGTCATCGCACTCGCCTCCCTTCCCCATTCGCTCCCCGTTGTTGAGTGGCGGCCAATTCCGGACGCAACGCATCCAGAAGGCGGTCCGCCAGCCCCGGCGTATCGAGAATCGCGCCCAAGAGCAGGAAGCAGCGGCGCGTATTTTTCTCGCGTGCAGCCTTGATCAGCACATTGCTGACTTCCGAGTCGCTCGCAAAACGCTCCGACCCTTGCAGCAGCCAAACATCGAGTTGGCCTTCGGTGGTACGCAAATCCGAGGTCAGCTCGGCGTGGTAACCCTCGGGGTCATCCACCAGAAACCCGGGATGCACTTTGAAAAACTTTGCCAGCAACGCGCGCGAGGACTGTGTCATGTGCGGACGCGCTCCGCTTTCGATTTGCGAGAGATACGACTGGCTGAGACCCTTGCCCTTTGGCAGTTCCTCACGGATGGCGCGAACCAGTTCCAGTTGCGTCATCGGACGCCCTAGACCGCGCAAAGATCCTTCGACCTCCCGCAAATAACGAATTTTTTCGCCGAGTTTCATGTCCCGCCGGCCCTGCTGCTTACCGGGCCATATTCCAAATCGAGATATTTATATTGCAATTTGCGATTTATGTCAAGATATGTATAGACATTGTTTTCAATAGCTTGGAATGACATTTATCTAAATTAAATGCCCCCGGATGGAATCCGGGGGCTCAGTGCTTCCCTCTCGACACTTCGGATATTGCGACGCCGAAAGAACTATTGCTTGCGGCTATTGTGCTTGTCTTTGTAGATCTGCTTCGACATTTTATTTTGCTGACGGTTCACTTGCTGGCGTTCCTGCTGTGTCAGCTTGCCACCGTTGGCGGCGCGATCATTATGAACTTCCTGGTTGATGCGAGATTCATTCTGCTCCAGGTTCTTGGTCTCACCGGCAGTTAACTGACCGCTATTGACGCCCTGTGCGATGCGGTCCTGCTGATTTCAGCGCGCTTTCCAACTTCACTCGTCGGGTTCGTCGTCTGTTTCGCCGCATTATGCTTGTCGTCATAGATCTGGTTGGAAAGTGCATTTTGCTGCTGATTGATTTTCTGCTTGTCCGCGGAAGTCAACGTGCCGCCATTATCCTTGCGCATATTGTGCTCTTCCTTATTGATGGACTGTTCGTTCTTTTCCAGGCCTGCGGCTTCGCCAGCAGTCAACTGCCCACTCTGCACTCCCTGTCCAATGCGATCCTGCTGGTTCTCTTTGCGCTGGTTAATGGTCTGGCCGGTCACTGGCTGAGCTGCGTTGGTGCTCTGAGCCGGGGTCGCCGTCTGCGCGAGTACCGGCAACGCAAATGCCGCAAGAGCTGTACTGAGAAACGTGATCTTGATTGTCTTCATAGCTTTTCTCCCTGGGGACTGGAAGTCCGTCGAATTTTACTGACCTTCATCGCGACACGAGTACGAACCCACAGTGTCAAGAAATGTTGCGCAGGTCGGTATCTTACCGCAATTCAGCAACTTAGAGGCAAGAGAAAGTTGCGAAGTCTACAGCCCGGCCTCGATACGGGACCGTGGATCAAGATAGTCGCGTAAGGCGTCTCCGATGAAATTGAAGCTGAGAACCGCCAACATCACTGCCATGGCGGGGAAGAGCACGAGGTGGGGGGCGTCGAACAGGTGCGCCCGGCCATCGTTCAGCATGGTTCCCCAACTTGCGGTTGGCGGAGGAACGCCCAGGCCGAGAAAACTCATGGTGGCTTCGGCGAGAATTGCTCCCGCCATTCCAATCGCGGCCTGAACGATCACCGGTTGAATGATGTTAGGCAGAATGTGGCGAACGATGATCCGCAGGTCGCTTGCGCCGATGGCGCGAGCAGCTTCGACGAACTCGCGTTCACGAGCAGCGAGGACTTGTCCGCGAACGAGACGAGCGTACCCAACCCATCCGCCGAGCGACAGCGCGAGAACGAGATTGAAAATGCCCGGACCACGAAAAGCGACGAAGGCGATAGCCAGCAGAATTCCAGGGAAGGACAAAAACGCGTTCATCAGCACGACATTGACGAAGCGGTCGATGCTGCCGCCGTAGTATCCCGCAACGGAACCAACGATGAGTCCGAGGCCGAGCGAGATCAGGACGACGCAGCCGCCGACGAACATGGAAATGCGGGAACCGTAGATGATGCGGGACAGGATGTCGCGTCCGAGCTCGTCGGTTCCGAACCAGTGGGCGCGGGATGGGGGACTTAGCCGAGTTGGAAGGTTGATTCCGGCAGGGTCTTGCGGAGCGATCCACGGCGCGAATATCGCGCATAGCAGCAAAAGGATTACCAGCACGACTCCGATCGCCGCGAGCGGATTATGACGGGCGTTGCTGCTGATGCGGCGACTGATCGGAATGGCAGACGTCGACACTGCGCACTATCTTAACTGCAGCTCAGCCGGATTTCGAGATCGCTTCGATAGAGCGATCACGCCGCGCGCGGCATTTCGATGGGCTCGCGGCGCACATAAGGTGGACGCACCATCAAAGGAATCACGGCGCTGCACAGCATTACGATGGCAATTGCCGTGAGGGCCTCAGAGTAGTGACCTGTATTTTGGCGAATGCCGGCAATGAGCATCGGGCCGAAAATACCGGCAAATCCCCAAGCAGTGAGCATGAGTCCATAAATCGAGCCCACGTTTTCTGCTCCGAAATAGTCTGCGGCGAAGGCGGGCATGGTGCCGAAACCTCCTCCGTAGCAAAGCAACACGATAAAGCACATCGCGGTGAAGGCAGGAAAGCTCGAGATTCGCGGCAGGAAAAAGAAGACGATCGCCTGGACAACGAACATCGAGAGGAACACCCAGCGTCGTCCGATAAGGTCAGAGAACCACGCCCACAGGAAGCGCCCTGAGCCGTTCGCGATGGAGATGATGCCGACCAGGCCGGCCGCGACGGCTGCGGTAACGCCGGTGACCTCCTGGGCCATCGGAGCAGCTTGCGAGATGATGGAGATCCCCGCAGATGTATTCAGGAACAACAGAGTCCACAAGCCGTACCATTGCCAGGTCCTCATGGCTTCGGAAAGCGTGTAGGTCTTTGCAGAGCGCTGCCTCTGTTGTGTGGCGCTCGGACTCCATCCGGCTGGACGATAGTTCGGCGGCGGATCCTTCATGAAGAATGCGGGAATCGTGACAGCGACGAAGTAGACGACGCCCAGAATGGCGAATGTCTTCAACACACCAACGCTGACAATGAGCCGGCTTGCGATGGGGGCGGTTATGAGTGCTCCGGCGCCGAATCCAGCGACGGCGATACCGGTGATCATGCCGCGTTTATCGGGAAACCATTTCACCAGAGTTGCGACCGGGACGATGTATCCAAGGCCGATGCCGAAACCGCCGAGAATTCCGTAGCTGAAATACAACCAATAAAGATGGTGCCCGGAAAAGCTGGCGAGGAAAACGCCTCCGCCGTAAAGTACTCCTGCGGCAAGGGCGACGTTGCGCGGGCCGGAGCGGCGCATCCACAAGCCACCAACAAAAGCCGCGAATCCAAGGGTGAAGATCGCGATGGTAAAGGTCAACGTGACCTGCGAAATCGTCCAACCGAAGGCCTTGGTCAGCGGGATGCGAAAAACGCTCCAGGCATAGACGGCGCCTAATGCGACTTGGATAATGACGCCAGCGATTGCGATCGACCAACGATTGACTTGCGAGGTGGATGGGCTGGACATAGGAGTGAGATTCGGCCTCCTTGGTGCCGCGTTGGAGCAGTCGCCGCTTTTGGGCTGCAATTTTTCGGATGCGGCGATTCCCGTTTCAGGAAAAAGTTAGGTAACCCCCTCCTGGCGCGCTCAATTAAATCATGAACTTAGAGGGAAATCGGAGAAAAATCTTAGAGCTAGAAGAGCTTACGGGCAAAATCTTCAATCCAAAGAACTTAGACGCGGCGTTCTTCTTTTGACGATGGCCTAACCATAAGGGTTAGGCAAGAGCGCGGGCAAGTCAAGGGTATTTCGAAATAGTTTCACTGATCGTTCCCATTTTGGAACTGAATGGTTAATCGATCCTTTCGTAGTCGGAGATTGCGGCAACGGCGCGAGATCACGCTGCACCTAAGAAACACGTAGGCGGGAAAGAAACGGGAATTGTTTTAATACCAATACAGCGAGAGAGGATTTGATGACGAAGCAGAAATCACCTCATACCAATACTCAGCAGAATGTGAAACCAGAACAGAGCGACTTGGAAGCTGACGAGCAGGAATACGAGACCGACTCGCCAGAGGATCAGGCACTGTATCAGCAGGCGGATGGCGCAGAGACGGGAACGAATCGCAGTCCGCGGGAAATAGCGACCCGGGCCGCCGAACACCGAACGGAACCGGAGAAAGAAGCTCACGAAGGTTCACTCACGACGCGAACTCCGAAGCGTGCGGGGCAGGGGATCACATCGAGATCTTCGGAGGAGGAAAGTGAGCGGCAGGAAAAGGTAGTCAGCATACGTCCGGATGCGCAAGCGGGAGTGAACCGGTCGAGAAAGAAGAAGACCTCCTAGGCGCTAGCGTTGGCCGCTCTGGATTTCGCCTTGCGTTTTCAGTTGGGGAGGGGATTCTCTGCAAAGAACGTCCACGCGTCTTGGTTGACCTGATCGGCGACCGCGTAATAGTTGTGGTCGTGATTCTTCAGTTCGACGTAGCGGACGGGGAATCCGGCTTTGCGGAGAAGGTCTCGCGTCTTGCGGACGTCTTCTTCCTTGAAGAACTGATCGTGGTCGCCAATGTAGATGGCGATGGGAGTCTTGCGCTGGGCGCGGTCAAGGATCCATGTGTAGTCGTCGGCGATACGCATGGCGTGGACGGCGATAGCGGCGAAATATTTCGATTCGAACATGGCGCCATCGTACGCGAGATATCCGCCCATGGAGTTACCAAAGAGATAGACGCGAGCGGGATCGATGGCAACGGATTTTCGCGCGTCTTCGACAACACAGCGGAAGACATTCGGCGCGGAACCTTCAAATTTGACATCTCGCGGGAGTTGAGGCGCAAGGAGGATTATGTTTTGGTCCGCGGCGAATCTCTTCCAGGCAGCGATCATGTTTTCTGCGAGGTCCCCTGCACCGTGGAGAAGGACGACGGCGGGTAGGGCGCGATCAGCATCTGGGCTCTTGTCCCCTTCTTTGTTGCGGGCCTTGTCTCGGGGCGACCAGAAGTAAACATATTGCTGCTTGACGTCTCCACACCGGACGGTTTTCGATCCAGTGCTAGTGGCCGAGTGGGAAACTGCAGACAAGAGCAATACGAACAAAAGGATGGTCATTGGCCGTGAAAAAAGCAGCGTCGAATTTTTGCTGCGGCGGAGTGCGATCAGCATTGGACAGAAAATCAAATGTGATTTCATCCTGAAAAAGACGCTTGAGCTAGACCCATGCTTGTGTTTTCATGAGAACTAAAGATTCCGAAGACCGCGTGGCTTCTCCGCAATGCGCGGCCCAAACCTCCACCTTTTAGCCTACATCTTGAGGAGGACATCGTGAGCAAAGTCTCGTACATTCCCAAAGACTACAGCACCGTAACCCCATACCTGGTGATCCGTGGTGCAGATCGGGCGATTGAATATTACAAGAAGGCTTTCGGCGCAACGGAACAGTTTCGCATGAATGGCCCGGACGGAAAGGTTGGTCATGCCGAGTTGAAGATCGGCAACTCGCGGATTATGGTGGCCGACGAAAATCCCAGCATGGGTGAAGGGCACACCAGCGCGGCAACCATCGGGGCGAGCCCGGTGAGTTTGTACGTGTATCTGCCCGACGTAGATCGCGTGGTTGAGCGCGCGACTGCCGAGGGCGCGAAGGTCCTGAAGCCTGTGCAGGATCAGTTCTACGGGGACCGCAATGGATTCATTCAGGATCCGTTCGGGCACCTGTGGTGCATATCCACGCACGTAGAAGACGTATCGCCCCAGGATATGGAAGAACGAATGAAGAAGATGAGACCGGTCGCTGCGTAGCCTGGATCGGGGAAGGCGGGGCCACAAGCCCCGCTTTTCAATACGCTGACTAACAACAGCAAGACAAAGTAGACGTCAGGCGCTAAAGCGCAAATTCCTTCCACAATTGATTGGCTCGAGTGAACTCGTGCCCTTCCCGATTGCGTCCGGGATTGGGTTCTTAGTGCCGACTGCCGAACGCCATTCTCAACTCAGTTCGACTCTAAATCGAACCACCGCGCGAAGATCTCGACGGCTTCGGAAAGGTTCAGTGGTCCACAGGCAATTTGGAACTGCTGGCCTTCAATCCAGTAGACAATCCAATCGTTTTCCGTGCGACTTATTTTCTGTCGTTCCAACGCGAAGTCTTGTTTCCGCGTATCGCGCAAATCAATCTTGATTCTCCAACCAGGATTGTCCAGACTATCGATGTGAATGCCGTGACTATGCTCCCATTCGCCATCGCACTGACTTGCATACCATTTCTCCAACCTTGACGCGCTCATGCGTTCCTCTCAATTGACAACTGTACTTCACTGCCTGATCCTTGGGTTCGCGACGGAGTAGAGGACATCGGTCAGGAAATTTACTGCTACGTACGTCAGGCCGATGGCGAGGATGCAGCCCTGCACCAGATAGTAGTCGCGGTTGGAGATGGCCTGTATGGTGAGTCGTCCAATGCCGGGCCAAGAGAAGATAGTTTCGGTCACGATTGCTCCGGCGAGGAGAGCACCGAACTGCAGGCCCAAGACGGTCAGCACGGGAATCATGGCGTTGCGCAAGGCATGACGGTAGACGACTGTGCGCTCCGGCAGTCCTTTAGCGTGGGCAGTGCGGATATAGTCCTGGCTGAGTTCTTCAAGCATGGAGGTGCGGACCATGCGAGTGAGGATTGCGGCAAGGGCACTGCCCATAGTGATCGCTGGCAGGACAAGATTGGCAAATGATCCTGCGCCAGACACGGGGAGCCAGCCGAGTTTGATGGCGAAAAGGAGAATGAGGATAGGGCCGAGCGCGAAGTTGGGGAACGAAAGTCCGAAAAGGCTGACGACCGAGAGCAGACGATCGTCCCAACGGTTGCGGCGGCGAGCGGAGCGAACTCCGGCCGGGATCGAAAGCACGATTGCGACGAATAGACTCGCCAGCGTCAGACGCAACGTGTAGGGATAGCGCTGGGCGAGAAGTTTTGTGACGGTCTGGTTGTAGCGGATGGAGCGGCCGAGATCTCCATGAAGGACGCCTTTCCAGTAGCGAATGTATTGTTCGCTAAGCGGGGCATCGAGGCCGAAGGCGTGGCGCGTGGCGGCGATGTCCGCAGGGGGTGCGCCTTCCCCAAGCATCTGCTGGATGGGGTCTCCGGGGACGAGGTGGATCATCAGAAAGACCAGGGAGACGACCAGCCAGATGACTGGGAGAGTGTAGAGAACGCGTTGGGTTACAGTTCTCAGTTAACAGTTCTCGGTGGTCAGTGATGCCGGGGAAGATACGGTCGTCTTTCCCCAAGTCTCATTCCGAAACTGCAGCAAGTTATTTCGCCGCTTCCTGCGCCCACTTCGCGAGCGTACTGAGGAATGCATTCGCATTCGCCGGAGGTTCCACTTCTCCCGTCAGCGATGCCTTGGAAGTTACCATGTGTCCGTAGAACTCGCGCGTCGAATTCTTGTCGAAACTGATCCTCGCGCCGTTCAGGCTGACACCGGCAAACACACCGCGCGCCCGCGAGTAGGTAAGTACCTGGGCCCGCAATTTCCAGTCCGTGTTGCCTTCGGCATGCCGTCCCACCGGTCCCGCAGCGACGGAGGCGTCCGCACCCAGCGCAAACTGGCTCGACAACAGATGCTGCATGCCATCGTTATTCATGATCAGCATGACGAG
>Ga0209168_10000469_pt1 | contig 39551 bp, 32 predicted proteins | sample Coa_R1_FD_187156 | JGI IMG/M metagenome (GOLD analysis project Ga0209168, IMG submission 187156) | Surface soil microbial communities from Centralia Pennsylvania, which are recovering from an underground coalmine fire - Coalmine... | ecosystem: Environmental > Terrestrial > Soil > Unclassified ...
GAGGATGTCCGGAATTTAGTTGAAACAGCGACTCTCGCCGGAGCCGTGATAGGCTCCGGCAAACGGTTCAGTTTAAGGAGAGTCGCAGTTGAAGAAAACATATCAGATTGACAAGCAACACGCCGCTCAGCAGTTCCAGCAGAGCGCCGGCGTATCCCAAGAGCAACTCCAATTCGTTCTTCCTCTGCCCGAGGTCGTGAACCTGGTGCAGTGCGGTTTGATGCATCTGGCGGTAGCCGCGTTTACGCAAGTAGCCGAGCAGATGATGAGGTGGGAGGTCTCCAGCGTCGTGGGCCCGAAGAATCGGGCGGATCCGGACCGGGAGACCATGCGGTGGGGAAGTCAGACCGGCTACTGTGTGGTGGGCGGGCAGAAAGTCCCTCTTTCCCGGCCGCGCGTGCGGGATGTGCGGCAGAAAGAGGTGCCGCTGGGCAGCTATGAGATGCTGCAGCGAGCCTCTCTGATGGAGGATGCCGTCTGGAACAAGATCATGCAGGGTTTGACCACGCGGCGATATAGCCAAGTCGTGCGGGAATTGCAGGAGGCCTATGGCATCGAAAAGTCGACGGTGAGCGATCACTTCATCGAGGCCAGCCGCGGCCGCTTGCAAAAGTTGGAGGCGCGGCAGTTCGGCGAGTATGCCTTTTGCGCCATGATGATCGACGGAACTTGCTTCGAGGATCAGCAGGTGGTCGTGGCGATCGGGCTGACCCTACAAGGTCAGAAGGTGATCCTCGGGTTGCATCAGGGAGCCACCGAGAACACGACGGTGGTAAAGCATCTACTGGATGACTTAGCACAGCGCGGCGTCGATTTCGAGGTGCCGCGGCTGTATGTCCTGGACGGAGGCAAGGCGCTGCATGCGGCCGTGCGCAAGACCGCCGGCAAGTGTGCAATGATTCAACGCTGCCAGGTTCACAAGATCCGGAACGTAGTGGACCATCTGACAGAGGATTACCAGATGGATATCCGCTCCAAGATGCGGAACGCGTACTCGATGCAGGCCTATGATGACGCCAAGCGGGCGCTGGCGTCTCTGTTGCGCCAACTGATGGACCTCAATCCCAGCGCGGCGCGCAGTTTGGAGGAAGGAATGGAAGACACGCTCACGGTACATCGGCTGCGCTTGCCATCCAAACTCCGACGGACGCTCAGCAGCACCAATGTCATCGAATCCGCTTTCTCGACCGTAGAAACGGTTTGCCGGAATGTGAAGCGCTGGCGGGGTGGCGATCAGTACCTGCGCTGGGTCGCCAGTGGGCTGTTATGGGCCGAGTCGCGGTGGAACCGCATTCATGGTCACCGCGAGCTTCCGATCCTCGTCAAGGAACTGGAGCTCGCAGTCGTCAAAGGTATCCCTGTTCGCCACGCCAGTGTGGCATGATCAGGGGAAATCGGGTCGCGGTTTCAACTGAAAAGCGGACATTCTCGCGGCGGTGGTTCTTGGAGCGCTGCGAGTGCTTCTTGGCCGTGCGGGAGGTTGTTGTTCAGACTGAATCTTCTGTCAACCTACACGAGTTCCTCGTCGGTCAGCGTGCTGAACATCAGACGCAGAATGTTGTTGTCGCATTCTGTACGTGCGGTCTTCTCCTGCTGCAACTGCTCTTCGGCGATCGCCAGGTCCTGCTTGCTGAGAGTGAGGAGAAAGCCGTAGAACTCTTCTATGTGCGTCTCCAGACATTTGTTAGGAACACCTCCGCTGGATGATTGAAGAGCTTGGTTTCCTTGAGCGCGATGTGGAGACTCCGGCACAGATTGTTGCGCTCGAGTTGCTCGGTTTGCCGCTGAAGGACATCTAGAAGTCTGCAGCGCCCGGTTCCTCGAACGGCGGGATACATTACGCATAAATTGCCCAAGTCTCTGGAAGAGCCAGCAACTCCTCGCCAAAAGGACGGGAACGTCAACTTGGTGCTTTCGGGTGGAAGGCATCTCCACAAATCTCAATTAGCGATTTCATGTGATGGGGACTCCACAACATTTGCTCGATGCTTTAAGCTTGAACTGCCGAGCACGGGTTACCACTCAAGAGAGTCTTCATTTGGCGTCAAAGGTTCCGGTAGGCGCCGAATACACTATCAGGGCGCGTTTGTAAGACGCCAGCCGCTGGGCCGCCAATCAACCGAACCAGGTCCGCGACGCTCCCTCCTTCAAACAGGAACCCCGCGGTTGCTATCGTGCCGCCGGTAGGCCCGCCTGAGCCGACGACGAAACTTGTCAATGGCAACCGATTCTCGCGCCCAGCTCCTGTGGCTTCCAGGTCGCGTGCGAGATTCGCGGCTGTCACAAGCAGGTTTTCGATAGCCGATGCGCTGCTCCAACTTCCCTCTCGAGGGCGGAGCACCTCCTGAATCCATCTAGATAGCTGAGCAAAGTGACTCGATTTACTCCTCCGAAGCAGTATCGCATCGCGGAGCGAAATTGAGCTTACGTCCGGAATGACGTATTGCGTGAGGGAACGAATCCAACTGTCCCCCTTGCCAATTGTGAGGTCACCGAACACGGGTGTTGTGAACGAATTTACATTCAGGTACAGGGCATTTAGCCGTTCCGCCATTAGACGTTCTTTGCACAACGCGTAGAGAGCTTCCGCATGGATATCCTCACGTGTATACGCCTGGGGCTTGTCTGAATACGGTTTCGGCAACTCATGCGGCGCGAGCTCTGGGTAAACCCAACGGCCGAGGCTCGCAGCCGGCATTGGGAGGAAGGTCACAAGCTTTTCTTCAAATGCCCAGTGCTCGTCGGCGATCAGGCGCGATACTTTCCCAACCAGTTCCGCACCCATTTCCCAACAGCCCACGGATGCGACGCTGGCATAGTTGAACTCTGCGTACCTGACTGAATCGAGATGCGCGCAGGAAACCCAGACCGGCGCGGGCACGATGATTACCAGGTCCGCGAAACAGAAAGCTTGCTTCAGGGTTTGGGCGAGCGGCGTCCGGTCGGTACAGGAGAGCAGCAGCTTTGTGCCGGGAAAATTCAGTATCGGCGTCAGAATGTTCTCTACATCGTGTGTCCTCAACGCATAGAGCGTTTCGAGCAACACCGCCTCAGTTCCCAGAGCACGAGCTGTGCCCGCATGTTCAGTCGATCCGCGTCCCTCTACAATGACGTCCGTCAGCCAGCTATTCACGATCCTTGCATCACATTCCGAATATCGAATATACTGGAATCGATATATACGCATATGCTATCACAGGTGGCCGCCTCCCGTCGCCCGGTCGAGGCATTCTCCCGATGAGTCACGAACTCCGCCGGTTCAAAGCCGAGATCTTTCAAGGCCTGGCTCACCCGACCCGCATCGCTATCGTTGAGCTTCTGGGACGCGGTGAGATGTCGGCCGGGCAATTGATCGAGCAACTTGGCTTGGAGCAGGCCAATGCCTCGCAACACCTGGCGGTGCTGCGGAGCAAGCAAATCGTGGTCAACCGGAAAGAAGGCAATCAGGTCTTCTACTCGCTTCGCGATCCGGTTCTGGTCGAAGTGTTGGAGATTCTCAAGCGTTACTTCTATTCGCAGCTTTCTCAGACCATGTCGATGCTCAAAGAGATTCATCCGGCCAGGCGAGCGATTAAGAAGTCTGCTACCCCGATTGCGGCGCGATAACGGACCGATGCGGCTTTTTGTTTTTATGCTGCGTGTTCTGAAAAGCGCGGTGCGGCACGTTGTAGGGGCGTACGACGGCAAACGTCACCGCGAGGCTATCGTATGAGCCAAAAAGTGGCTTTGGATCTCTCATGCCAGGACCGGTTGCAACACGCGTTGGATCGCGCGGCTCACCTGCTTCCCTTGCAGGGCCCAATCGGTGTTTTCATTCATCACAATACACTGCACGCTTTCGAGCACCTGCCGTTTGAACAGGCGATAGTTGAGGCGGCCCACCTGTTCGGCGCCGAACCCTACATGGCCGAAGCAGCTTACCGCACCGAGTTGAGTTGCGGGCGCATACACCAGGAAGATATCGACGCAGTGCTCAATAGCGAGCCCGACGCCACGGTCTTTCCGCGCTTGTCCCGCCGCGCGCTCCGCCGGGCCATGATTACGCCTGGGGTACGGGAATTTGACGCGGCCACGGTTCTTTGGCGCGCCGAGCAAGGAGACTTGGCCCAGGATTTTCGGCAACCGGCTCTGTCGGCCCTCTTTGACGCTTGTTTTGCACGTACCGTCGCGCATGAGGAGGAACTCACCCAAGCGCGCCCCGTCGATGACATCATTCATCCCTGGTTGATCCGGTTGTGCTCGGTCTTCCTGGACCAGGGCATGGCTTACTGGCCGATGCCGCACCGCGAGCAGGGGTTCTATCGGAGCGTTCGGACCCTGCTTGCAGGCCGCGGCGGAATTTTCCCCCGTTACCTGAAGGGGTTGGACAAGGAGTTCGCACGACAGGAGCGCTTGTCATACTCGGCGACTCAAGCCGTGCTGGATTATCTCGACGCCAACAATATTGGAGAGGCTGAATGGGAAGGCGTTATTCAACGGGAGTTGCTGGCGTTGCCGGGTTGGCCGGGGTTGATGCGCAGGCTGGAGGAAGACCCGGCCGCTGCTCCGCATCAGAATGTCCCTTATTCCCTGATGGACTTTCTGGCCATCCGCCTCACCATGGCCGGCATCGCTTCCCGATTGCACGCCGCTGAACCGCTTCCCCAGGAAAGCCCGCTTAAGACCCAGGAGAAGCGCCGTCTGAGCCGTACCGCCCGCGTCTACGATGCAGCGCGAGTATTATCGCTCTCCGCCGACGAAGTGGCTCGTCTCTCCGCCGGAGAATGGGCCGCCTTTGTCAACGAAGTGAAAGAGTGCAATGGACTGGAACGCCGCCGCATCCTCCACCTGGCCTACGAGCGTTGGCACGAACGCGCGATTCTGCGAGGGCTGGAGAGTCATCGGACCTACCGGGGCTTGTTCGAGCTGCAGGCACGACCTGCCGCGCAGGTGCTGTTCTGCATCGACGAACGGGAGGAATCGATGCGCCGGGCACTGGAGGAAGTAGACCCGCAGCTCGAGACATTCGGCGCCGCCGGCTATTTCGGCGTAGCCGTCAACTACAAGGGAATTGATGATCCGCACGGCGCCGCGTTTTGTCCAGTGGTGGTAACGCCGCAGCACGCCGTCCTCGAACAGCCTGTGGCGGAAGACAGCGAACTATTGGAAAGACGCCGGGTGCGACGAAAGCTTCTTGGGCTGCTGACGCGAAATGCTTTCGTTTCGTCGCGGACATTAGTGCGGGGGTGGCTGTCGACCACGGCGCTGGGTCTGCTCTCGGCCGTCCCCCTCATCGGGCAACTGCTCGCTCCGCGCCGTTACGCACGCTTGCGGGCGTGGATGAACAAGGCGTTTCTTCCCGAGCCCCGGACGGAGTTGACGTTGATGCGGAACACTGCGCAGTCGCATGACGCCATTACCGGCCTGTTGGCGGGTTTCGCAGCCCGCGAAAAGACGGAACGAGTGGCGAGCGTTCTTCGCCCAGCCGGGTTGACCCGCAATTTCGCTCGCCTCGTCGTCGTGCTTGGGCATGGGTCGAGCAGCCTGAACAATCCGCACGAATCCGCCCACGACTGCGGAGCCTGTGGAGGAAGGCGTGGGGGACCAAACGCCCGGCTATTTGCAGCCATGGCGAATCGCTCCGAGGTTCAGGCCTGCTTGTCGGAGTTGGGGATCAAGATTCCGCCGGACACCTGGTTTGTCGGCGGATATCACGACACCTGCAGCGATGATGTCGAGTTCTATGACCTTGACTCCCTCCCTTCCACACACCTGCCCGACATGAATCGTATCCGTGAGTCGGTAGACCGGGCCAGGGCGCGGAATGCCCAGGAGCGGGCGCGGCGATTTGAGTCCTGTCCCGCCAACGCCAAACCGGATAGTGCGCTCCGCCATGTGGAGGAACGCAGCGAACACCTGGCTGAGCCACGGCCCGAATATGGACATTGCACCAACGCCGTTTGTATTGTGGGCCGTCGCTCCCTGACGCGGGGACTGTTCCTCGACCGCCGGGCATTCCTCGCATCCTATGACGCGGCGGAGGATCATCCTGGCGACGAAAACCTCGCGGCCGTTATGGCGGCGGTCGTTCCCGTATGCGCCGGCATCAGCCTCGAATACTACTTCTCCTTTGTCGATAACGACCGTTACGGATGCGGTACGAAGCTTCCGCACAATGTCACGTCGCTGGTTGGCGTGATGGAGGGCCACGCCAGCGATCTCCGAGCCGGACTGCCCTGGCAGATGGTGGAGATTCATGAGCCGGTGCGTATGCTCTTTGTTGTCGAGACGACGCCGCAACGCCTCCTGAAAGTCATCAACGCAAACGCCTCCTTGAAACGCCTCGTGGAGAATCGCTGGGTTCGCATCGCTACGATAGACCCGGAGTCGGGCTGTGTGCACGTCCGCAGGGATCGCGGTTTTGAGCGCTTGGCCGCGCCACTCGAGCGCCTGCCGGTCGCGCTGTCTTACGCCGAATGGTACGGCGGCAAACGTGAGCATCTCGGCATGGCGTGGATACAGTCCGATGCAGGAGGCCGGTAACCGTGGCTTACGTGCAATCCATGCTGGTGTTCGCGGTGCTTGCGCCCGGCATCGTCTTCGCGATGCTCACGCTGCTCTGGCTTCTGGGTTATGTTCCCGTCGAGCGTGTCGTTTCGAGAATCACCGGGCTTACCTTCTCGGCGTCCATACTCGCGTTGGCGCCGGCAGTCTGGAAAGCGGGCGCGGCGGGCGCCGTGACGGTCTCGTTCGGCAACTGGTTTACGGTACACGACTATCACTTTCCGCTTGTGTTCATGGCAGACCGCCTGTCGCTTCCATTCCTCGTCTTAACGGTCGTGTTGTCGGGTTTGATCGGAAAGTTCTCAGCGACCTACCTGCATCGCGACAACGGATACTTCCGATTCTTTCTGTTGCTGCATCTGTTCGCTTTTGGGTCGTTGCTTGCTTTTAGCGCGGGTTCGTTCGACCTGCTGGTAGCGGGCTGGGAGATAGTCGGTATCACTTCCGTTTTGTTGATCGCTTTCTTTCAGCAGCGGACGGCGCCTGTTGAAAACGGGCTTCGTGTTTTCGCGATTTACCGCGCTTGCGACATCGGCTTGCTCGTGGGAGTGTTCGCCATGCACCAATGGGCCGGAAACGCTTCGTTCGACCGCGGTCTCCCCGTGCTGACGGGAGCGCGAGCGCTGACTGTCGGCCTGCTACTGCTGCTGGCTGCTGCCGGAAAGGCCGCGCAGATTCCATTTTCGGGTTGGTTGCCGCGAGCCATGGAAGGCCCAACACCATCCAGCGCTATTTTTTACGGCGCGATTTCAATTCACGCGGGCGCCTATCTTTTGCTGCGCGTGCAGCCTCTGCTGGCGCAATCGCTCCTCGCAACAAGTGTGGTCGTTATGATCGGTCTGGCGACGGCGGTCCACGGCACCATGGCCGGCAGGGTCAGCGCCGATGCCAAGACGTCGCTAGCTTATGCGTCGCTCACGCAGGTAGGCGTGGTGTTTGTGGAGATCGGAATCGGCTGGAAGACGATCGCCCTGGCACACATCATGGGGCACGCGGTCGTCCGGACACTGCAGTTCTTGCGCGCCCCCTCGATGCTTCACGACTATCACAAGATGCATGCCGAGATCGGCGGCGAACTCACGCCAACCGGTCAGCACCTTGAAGATCTCTTGCCGCGAAGCTGGCAATTATGGCTGTACCGCTACGCGCTCGACCGAGGCCACTCCGATACGATCCTCGACCGCTTTGTTCTCTATCCTCTGATGCGCCTTTCGAAGTTCTTCGCGGAGCTGGACCAAATGGGACTCGATGAATCGATGAAACACCGCGACGAAGCTTCGGCTTCGCTTCACGGCGCGATCGGCCAGGGGAGCGACTGATGCCCGTTCCCGGATCGATTCTCACGGTTTTGGCGATCGGCATTCCCTGGCTTGCCGGTGTTCTGATATTGCGGGCGGATCGGCACGCGCGCCTGATCGGTTTCTCAGCAGCCCTGGTGTCCGTTGTTGCGAGCGGGCTGCTGTTGTGGACCACGCCGGCCAGGGAATCACTCAGTGAAGCGCTCATGCTTTTGTTCTCGTCACTGACACTGGGAGCAACGCTGGTCATTCCGCAGCGTGACTGCAAAGCCCGGACAATCAGCGGGATCCTGTTTCTGCTAGGGGCGACGCTGTTAGCCTACTCGACACAGGATCTGATGGTGCTGCTGGTCGCCTGGATACTATCTACGCTGCCGTTCTTTCCGAAGCGATGGTTTCAATCCCGAACGTGGCGCCCGCGGCTTGGGCTGGTGCTTTCCAGCGCCGCCTTGACGTTTGCCATTGGGTTCATTGCTGTAAACGGTCAAACTACGTCCATCGCGCGCCTCAGGGGACAGGCGCCCGGTGGGATGATAGCCTTCTGGCTTTTGGTGGCAGCTGTCATTTTCCGCAAGGGAATCTGTCCCGCTCACGCCTGGGTGGCTGACGCCGCCGACGGTGGTCCGGCGATTCCCACCGCGCTTTTGCTGAACGGCCATTTCGGGGCGTTGCTTGTCGCCAAGCTCATTGGGCCCTTGTTTCCGGATTCCGCGCGCGATATGTTCCCAGTGCTTTCGTATCTCGCCCTTGCGACGGCGCTTTACGTTGCCATTCGGGCTCTCACCGAAACATCGCCGCGCCGGCTGGTCGCCTTCCTGGCGCTTAGCCAGTCTGCATGTATTTTGGCGGGCCTGGAAAGCCGGACGGCGGAAGGAATCACCGGCGCACTTGTGCATTGGATGGTTGTGACGGTATCCACGATGGGACTGCTCAGTATCCTGCGCTTACTGGAGGTTCGTTTCGGCGAGAATCTGAGCGCAAGTGCGCATCTTGGCTTGGCCGAGCAGGCTCCACGACTGGCGGTTTTCTTCGTTGTATTCGGGCTTGCGCTGGTCGGCCTTCCTGGGACGCTTAGCTTCTGTTCTCAAGACCTTTTAATTCACGGCACGCTGCGGTCTCACCCGCAGACCGGCCTTCTGCTGCCGGTGGCGATCGCCATGAATGCCGTGAGTGTCTTTCGTTTATTCGTGCGGCTCTTCCTGGGCAAGCGACGAACGGGATTCACGGTGATGGCTGATGCACTGCCGCGCGAACGATGGACTCTGACCGTGGGTGTCTTGTTCGTCGTGCTGGGTGGATTGTTCCCGAGCGCGATCGTCTCCCTGCGTTCCGCGGAAGCGGAAACGATCAGCCAGACAGCTCATGCAGGCATACATTTTTCGCGCGCTCGGTGCACGAATCCTGCAGCACGACCAACTACGGTAACAGTCAACGGGCTTCAGTCGAGCCCACGTCATCGTCCTTCAAGCCGGCGATTGATGATGAATGCCGGAAACGGCAAGAGAATCTAGCGGACCCAACCATAGGTGTGCCCGGTCATCCGCTGATAGGGCGACTCTGGACGCGTGAATCATAGTTCGAACAGGGTGCTGGGGAGCCAGGTCGTACCAATTGGCCGCCCAAGCGCAACATCGAATAGACGATCGTCGCCGTCCGTACCCGCGACTGTTTCCAAGTCGCCAATTTTTACCGAACTGGTCAGTGAATCAGCCGCTTACATTCGTTCTGGTGGGCAGGCCAATTCCCATTTCTTGCAATGTCGCTCCCAGGGAGCCAATTTAAACCCCTTCAAAACCCATAAACACAGGTCCGGAGCGATTCGACCCTTTTGCCTCGTCTGCCCAAAGTCTGCATTCTACTGTTTTTTGACATGCCCTCCCCGCAAAGTCCCTAAACTCAGAAGGTCGACACAATTACTCGTCCTATTTCGCTTTGTATTCGCCGTTTGTTGACAGTGTGTTAAAGGAACTAAGTGTCGATAAAGCAGCGACTTGCAAAGACTCCCGGGTAGTTTGAGGGCCGTATGAATTAGAACGGGATGGTTCGGAAGGCCGACTATAGGGATTTCTGAGCGATTTCATTTCGCCGAACCGACAAGAATCATCGGCGACTGCGTATAGTAAGTGGCCAGCCTCCCGATGAATTTGCCTCCATCCGGATCCATCGCCGCATAATGTGTTGGTGTCGCTCCATAAATACACAAAGCGTGTCCCCCCAGGCCGGCGCGATTGAAGGCGATCATCAACGGTCCGTTCTGCAGCCTCTGGTTGATGAATTCCATTGTGAACTTCGAGCCGGGAATGACTTCCGTATTCATCTTCCAGCGCGCTTCGTCCATGACCTTCTTCATGTTGTCGGGCGACATCGTGCCGTAGTCCGGATTATCCGATCCGTCGTCCAGAGTCTCGCGCGAGTCCCAATACCTAACGTAATCCCTGATCAACGTCAGCTTGTCGACATGCGGCCGGTCAGGAGTGGCCTTCGTCCACCAATCGAGAGATGCTGCCCAGCACTCGGTATTATCGTCTTGTTTGACCGGGCCGAATTTCCAATAGTAGTCAGGACCTTTTGCCATGCTTCCACAGCCTCCAGGCTGTAGTTAACCAGAGACAGCTAGCGAGGGTCAACGGGAAAAACACATGAGCATCAAGCGACGCAGCCTGAATGTGTTTTGCTCGTGCATCGCTTTGCATCGCCAGATTTATACAGACGCCAACGGCCTCCAGAACGTCGAACAGCGGCAGTAGCTAGTTTTGCTTCGCTGCTACGGCGTTAAGCGCGAACGATCGCCCGTCCTTCTTTTCTTCCGCGCCATTCGTCCCAGCCGTCCGGCTTGCGCCACATCCGCCGCCAACGGCACACCGAGCAGATTCGAATTGGTAGCGGTGGACGTCTGGCTGGCGGGTTGCCCGAAATGGCGAATCTCATCCGGCTTCGATGCCGGGTACTCCTCGTGCGCCTTCAGGCAGCGGGGCGATCAGGTCATAGCCGCGATTCATCGCCAGCAGTTGCTCGCAACACTGGCTCCATACTCGTCTTCGCGGCGGGCCAGCCCCGACAGCGTATGCTCACGCCGGGCGTTTCATCCACCGCCAGCAATCTCGCACTCGCCATGTTGTCTGCCAATTATTCTCGACCTCCGCGCTAATCCAATTAGGCGACCGTAACGCCCAGCTCTTCGGTCAGCGAGGCTCGGCGTTTTGCATTTCGTATTGGAGGAAAGGGAAATATGACGACAACGTTCGTTTTGACACGAAAGCCGGATGTGCTCTTTACCAGTTCGCTCTCGAAGTCTATGAAGGGCCGCTTTGGAACTCTACTCGTTCTGCAGGGGGGCAAAATCGAAAAAGTAGCTGTTTCGTCAGGGAATACGGCCAGCGCCAGCTCCGGGGCGATTCAGATTCCCGCAGGTGTTCTTGATATTACGACTTCGGACGGTTCCGCAGTCCAAGAGCTGAAGCGATACACGACTATCGAAAGAATGGGTGGTTACGTTCAACTGAAACCTCAGGACTTCAATGGCAAGCACTATAAGAACGGCGCCTATGGGATAGCCTTCGAAACCGGAAATAAGGTCGTAGCCACGTTGCGTGGGACCGACGGGAAGTGTTTTCGGATCTACGGCGGCGTGACTGCCCAGGAACAGGCAATCCTCATTCACGAGGCGCCGGACGTAAGTTGGCTCATCGGATGCATCGGGCCGCGCAACCTAAGCGACCGCAGCACCGGCACAAGCAAAACGTCGCATGCAACCATGAATGAGTTATTTAGTATCTTTCCGCGTCCGTCGGCGCTTTTCGTTCTTGACTGGTAGTAGAAGCCACGTGCTTTTTCCGGAGAGACTTGTTCCCGGCTCATACAAGCCGGCCTTGATAAAGCCTGGATGTTCCGTGCAATTGTTTGCCTCAGCCGTTCGCGCCCAGGAGGTACGTCGGCTTGACTACGCCTCCGGAAGCTCTCAAGCGGGGGCACCGACGGAAGCCTGGGAGAACAAGTCGTATCAATTACGTCGGCGCAACCTGAAACCGATTCCGCGGGAGCAAAATGACCATGTGGTCCGGGCGGGGTAGTCGAAAATCCAACGGTATTGATCGCCGCATCGTGATTCATCAGGATAGGCGGGAAAGCAATGGAAAAGCCGGTCGATCCGGATCATCGCCTCAGAATCTTGTCCACTGCTCGTGCCAACTCAAAGAACTCGGTGCGAGCGGGCGAATTTGGCGCGTATTCCATCATCGTGAGTCCGCTCGTAACTGCTTCGGCGACGGCAATGCGCTGTCCAATGGGCGGCAGGACCTTCTTGCCCATCTTCTCCAGTGATTCGGACAGGCTGCGTCCGAGAATGGTGTTGGCGGGAACGCGAGATGGCACCAGGCGGATACGCGGCTTCTTGGAACGACGTTCGGCACGCGCGCGCAGCGCCAGCGACAATGCCTCCTTCATCGCGAAAAGGTCGAGTGGGGATGCGCCGCAGGGCAACAGCATAAGGTCGGCCAGCAGTGCAGCCTGGAACGTTAACTCGGGCATGCCTGGCGGGGTATCGAGGACGATAAGGTCGCCGGCATTGTTAAGCGATCGCACTTTGGCGCGCAAGCTGTCAGCACTACTATCCTTGAGTTTGTGGACTATGCGCGAGAGGACACCATCGCCCTGGGCCGCCCAGAGTGCGAGGCTGTGCTGGGGATCGGCGTCGATTGCGATGACGCCCCAACCCATCTCCGTTAGTTCAGCCGCCAGGTTGCCCGCGATCGTGGACTTGCCGATGCCACCTTTACGGCCGGCTACCGCGAGGATCGCCATACCCCGTACTATAGAGCAATTCTGTGGCGCCAAAGTGGGCGCATAGTGGCTGAGAACCTGCGCGTGCTAATGAGGGAGAGCGGGTATTGGCTGTGGGCTGAACCTTGTCCGTCGCCTCCAGGAACGCCAGGCTGCTGAGATTCCCTCCGGCGAGATGGCCCGGTGGCTATAAAAGCAGGAAGGCCGCCGGATCGTGTAACCCAGCGGCTTTTGGGGGAAGGAGTGCTCCAGGCCTACGATCGGACGTCGGGTACCACGTCGTCGACCCTGCAGCCCACTCGGTACTCACCGGCGATCCCGCGGCCCCACACCATGTAGCACGCGGCACATCGCAGTCTCGCCGCGGTCAAGCCGCCGCATTCGGGAAGCTAAGTCGTAGCTGGCAATTTCGCAGTCTCGGCCAAGCTGGAGACGACCGATACGGCGCGAAAACAGCGTCAATTTCGTCGGCAGCAGGCCGCGTAAGCGAGGAGCCGGTAGACCATTCTCGGTCGTAGCAGGCACTCGTAAACAGTACGCCGTTACAGGCGATCCATACGCGGCCTGAGAGGGTAAGTTTACGACAAAGCGGGCTCAACAGCACTGAAGATCACCGATGGATGCGGCGTAGGACCGATCAGACAGATAGCGAGCAGATCGCAGTTCTGCCGCAGCACCGATCGCTTTGCATTCACCTATTGATATTCTGTAGGTCATGCAGTATTATTCCTATAGAGTTCCGATACGTCCCAATGCCTGAATCACGAACCGAACTGATGCGCGGCACGCTGGATCTGCTCATTCTCAGAGCGCTTACATTGAATCGCGATCACGGTGTCGGTATAGCCCGCAGAATTCATCAGATTTCCAAAGGAACATTCGATGTCAAGCCGGGCTCATTGTTTCCAGCGTTGCATCGACTTGAGGAGAAGGGTTGGTTGTCTTCCGAGTGGGGCGAGTCGGAAAATTTGCGGCGGGCCAAATATTACAAGCTCACGAAGGCGGGCCGAAAGCAGATTCGAAACGAAATGGCGAATTGGGAGCGTGTCTCTACTGCAATGGCGTGGGCCATAGAGGCGACGTCGGAAGGGTAACTCATGCGAAAGATCGCAAGCTTCTTGCGCAACAGTTTCCGCAAGAAATGCGTGGAACAAGATCTTGATGACGAGATACGTTTTTACCTCGAAACGACCGCCGACGACAAAATGGCGTCGGGCATGAGCGAAGACGAAGCGCGAAGGGCTGCCCAGTTGCATTTGGGGAACACGAACTCCTTAAAGGATTCTGTAAGGGATATCCGAACCGGAGCAATGGTCGAACGAATCTGGCAAGACTTCCGCTACGCTTGCCGCGATCTTCGCCATAAGCCGGTTTTTACGGGAGCGGCCGTACTGATACTTGCGCTGGGCATTGGCGCGACCAGCGCCGTGTTCAGCTTGATCAATGCCTTTTTGCTAAAGCCATTGGCCGTCACGAAACCCGAAGAATTAGTCGGGCTTTACAGCCGCGACACCAAGCATCCCGATGCTTACCGGGCGTTCTCATACCCGAACTATTTAGACATCCGCGACAGCCAGGCGGCCTTTTCGAGCATGACGGCCCACGATCTCGCTCTGGTCGGCATCAAAGAAGGAGACAAAACCCGCCGTACGTTTGCCGACGTCGTCTCTTCGGATTACTTTTCGACGCTTGGTGTGACGCTCTTCGCAGGTCGTCCATTCGGGGCCGACGAAGAAAAGCCAGGCCGTGACCTAACGGTTATCGTGTCCTACTCGTTCTGGAGGAAAACGGGCGGAGATCCGCAGTTAATCGGCAAACATCTACGCATTAACGATCATCTGTTCACGGTCATTGGTATCACACCCAAGGGATTCACGGGTACCACCGTGCTCGCGAGCCCCGAGCTATATGTGCCGCTTGGCGCTTACGACTTCGTGATGAACGATATTGAAAGTCATGGCAAGCCGCTCGATGCGCGCGATAACAACGCTTTGATTCTGGTAGGCCGCCTGAGGCGAGGCCTTACGCTGGAGGCGGCGAACGCAGGACTCGCGGTGGTTGCCTCTCAAATGGCAAAGGCGTTTCCAGCCGAAAACAAAGACCAGATGTTGTCTGTCCATCCGCTCTCGCGCCTGTCCATCTCGACAGATCCTTCCAGCGATAACGATCCGTGGGCACCCGCTATTCTGCTGCTTGCGTTGGCCGCGGTCGTGCTGCTGATCGCCTCCTTAAACCTTGCCAGCTTGATGATGGCTAAAGGGGCAGTACGGCGCAAGGAGATCGCGATCCGGCTCGCCATTGGGGGCAGCCGGCGCCGCATTGTACAGCAATTGGTTACAGAGGGACTGCTCCTCGCTGTTTTAGGTGGCGCGGTCGGACTGTTCGTTGCTTCCTGGAGCACAACGGTTCTTATCGGCTCGCTCTCACGGGTTGCTCCGATTGATCTCGTCTACGATTCCACGCCGGATGCGCGCCTCCTGGCCGGCACGCTTGTTTTTTGTGGGATGAGCGCAGTCATTTTCGCGCTCTTTCCAGCGTGGAAGCTTTCCAAACCGAAGACCTGGCTTGATTTGAAGGAAAATGCGGGCGAGGATGCCGCTGGCCGCGCACGCCATTTATTCTCGCGGGGAAACATACTTGTCATCGCACAACTCTCGCTGTCATTGATGATGCTCGGAGCCGCGGGCCTCTTCATTCGTAGCGCTGCGGGCGCCGCCAATGTACAGCCGGGCTTTTCGCTCGATAATGAGATCGTTGGGGAGGTGGATGCCAGCCTCGCTAACCAGGACGAGGCGCGGGGACGCCAGGCCTATCGTGCGCTCCTGGAGCATCTGAGGCAAATTCCCGGTGTCCAATCGGTCTCTATGGCTGCTACCGTTCCGTTCGGCGAGACCTTCTTAGGCACACGCGTCCTGCCTTCCAACTCCACGGCTTCAGAAGAGCGTCGGCCTATGTTTGCGCGCCTCAATATCGTTGCGAACGGTTATTTCCAAACGCTCGGCGTTCCATTACTGCGCGGCCGATCATTCGTAGCCGCGGAGAACATGCCGGAATCAAGAAGCCATGTGGCCGTCGTCGATAAGCTCGCGGCCGATAAACTCTGGCCAGGCGGCAATGCAGTTGGCCAGCAGATCCGTTTGGATCGATCGAGCGGCGGCTACGAGCAAACGTGCGAAGTCGTAGGGGTGGTGGGCAATGTGCGCGAGAAGATCGTCGGCGACGGTGCCAAGCCGACCCCTCATGTATACATTCCGTTCGGCCAGCATTATCAGGCGGATATGCAGATTCATGTCAGGGTAGCGGCGAGTTTGGGCGATGCCGGGATGCTCGATACGATTCGTCGCGAGATCCGCGCCGCTGACCCACATTTGCCGCTACTGTCGTTGAAGACCATGCACGGCCACTTGGAATCGGGTCCGGACATCTGGGTCGTACGCACGGGCGCGCATATTCTCGAGATTTTCGGCGGAGTGGCTCTCTTTCTTGCGATTATCGGCCTTTATGCTGTGAACGCATATACGGTTGCTCGACGTACCCGCGAGATTGGTATCCGCATGGCAATCGGCGCCGATGCCACCTCTACGCTGCGAATGATTTTGTCTGAAGGCCTTCGCATTACGGCAGTGGCCGTAGGTTTAGGATTGCTGCTGGCGCTTGGGATCGGACAAGTTCTGACCGGATTTCTCTATGAGGTTCGCGCCATCGAACCCGTGGTGCTTCTGGTTGCAGCAGCCCTGCTGACGGCTGTTGCTCTCGTCGCCTGTTACATTCCCGCCCGAAAGGCCTCGCTCGTCGACCCAATGATCGCGCTTCGTCACGAGTAACGCCCGCAGTCGAGACACCTGGTTTGCAGAAGGGATCGCACCAGATAGATCGGCGGTAGTCGTTAGTGCCCAATCGGGAGCGACGCGGCGGAATGAAGCCTCAGTTGTCGGAGAAGTCTCCGCGCCGCGTCGCTTTCGATTGGGCGACTAGAAGGAAGCCGCTGGCGGGGCGGACCCTATGGATGCTGGAACGTACTTTGATACTGCGGGAAGAACGTGTTGACCTGAAGGACAAGCTTGAAGGCGGACAACTGCGAGTCGGCGAGCGCTCGCTGATGCGTTTGTACTCTGGCCCGAACCCTAGTTCGATGCCGGTTCTTGCGGGAGAGGCACACCACTGCGTCGGCGTGCAGTTGCACGGCGGCGCGCCAACTTGGTCGGCAGACTACGAACTGTCGAAGAACTTGCATCGATTAGCGAGTTCGCGCGCGGTGAGGTTGGCGCCGATCTGCATCGCGGCTCCGCACTTTGGGCAATTCCAACTGGCCGACGTGGCAGGGGCCTCTGGGCACACCTGTTGAGGCTGCGGGGGGATCGCGAGCAGTTGGCGAACAAACGCCAGATTAGTCGTCCGGTGGCGAGTCGCCAGGAAGCCATACTGCCGAATGCGGACGAAACCACGCGGCAGAATATGTTGGGAGAAGCGCCGCAGAAACTCCGGGGCGCTCAAGGTCATTTTGCGTTGTTTGCCGCCATGCGAGTAGTCTTTCCAGCGGAAGGTAACCCGCTCACCATCGAAGGCCAACAATCGGTAGTTGCTGATAGCGACGCGGGCGTGTACCGACCCAGATAGCGGAGCACCTGAGTCGGGCCGCCGAAAGCTGGTTTGGCATAGACTACCCAGTCTTGTCGGAAGATAGTGCGCAGAAAAGATGCGAATCGCTTGGGGTCTTCCAGTTCAGCTATCGGACCATGGCAGCGCAGTTTCTTTCGCCGGTAGGCTCGCCGCAATCCCGCAATGAACTTGCCGCGGAACACACGACTGAACACACCTTCACCGGTAGGAAGAATGGATACCGGGGATGGACCCATCGGGTATGGTCAGGAGAAAGTCCGCCGGCTGGAATCGCACAGTGGACATGCGGATGGAGCAGCAGGTTCGACCCCCACGTGTGCAGGATGCTGAGAAAACCGATCTCTGCTCCCAGATGCTTCGGATCGGCGGCAACCTCAAGGAGTGTGGCTGCGCTGGCCTGGAACAGCAGGCCATAGAGTACTTCAGGATTGTACTGGCAAAGTGGGTTCAGCTCATGCGGCAGCGTGAAGACCACATGGAAGTAGGGCACGCCGAGCACTTCTTTTTCGCGGGCGGCGAGCCAGCGTTGGCGCGCTTGCGCCTGGCACTTAGGGCAATGCCGATTGCGGGAGGAGTTATAAGAGATGGCCTGATGGCCGCATCGTGGACAGTGACCAATATGGCCGCCGAGAGCTGCTGTGCGGCAACGGGTCATCGCTCGCAGTACGCTGAGTCGCTGAATGCCCAGCCATGATCGGTTCTTTTCCACAAAGCGGTCGCCCTGTGCGTGGAGGATATCGGCCACCTCCACGGTGGGCCGGCTCATTCGCGTTTATGTAGTTTTCTGGATCGCTGCCGGTTCGCCGGACCGGATACGGGAATCTGCTCGATGGGGTTGACCGCCATTTGCAGATGCTTGGAATCGACCGGTGATTTATTACTTTCCTAGCCGTGGCAGAAGTCTTTCAGAGCGGCATGCGCAGGCGAAACCGCCTGCATTACTAAACCTGAGAATCTTTGCGCGGCGCGACAATTTAAGCTGCCTCTTCGTGCAACCGATTGATCTGCTGGAGAGTGGTCCGCGCGGATGTCGTCACGGCGATGAGTAGGGTACGTGCTGATGCAGACACTTGATATCGGTGCGTTCCAGAGATTTTGTGGATCAGACCATGAGCACGGAGCATGCGGAGTCTCCGGCTTATGGCTGCCAAGCGCCGCCGCTGCTCCTGGGTGACTCGGCCGGCTTGGTGAACAGACGAGCTTGCAGGTCTCGATTGCGAAAACCCTCGATTAGGAAGTCGCCTTGTTGGATGGCCTGCAGCAGCGTGTAATCGTCGGGCGAAGGGTCCAAAGGCAGGCGAAACCGAGACCGCCTCCAACGGAGACTCTCGGGTTGGAAAAGGCATTACACAGCTTCTGACATTGTGGAAGGATGCACAGGCGAAACCGCCTGCGCCACCCTACAGCCTGTCGCACCTGGAGTTTTCGACCCGCTCTCAACTTGTTCCGACCTAAGCAAGGAGCACCGGTTGAAAAACGCCCGCCCCACCTGTGATTGAATGCAAACGTTCCAACTTTACACCCGTCTGAATTTGTAGTTACCATATCCCCAATCGCTTTGGTCTGCAGGTAAGATTGCCCGATTCAGGCTTAGGCTGAAAATCGGAAAAAGGGGCTCAACCAATGAAGAAAGGCTTCGCCATTTTTGTGGCGACGGTTCTCGCTTTGGCCGCTTTGTACGGTCAGGCGCTCACATCCATTTCAGGCACCGTAACGGATCCATCCGGTGCGGTGATACCAGGGGCAAACATCACCATCGTCAATAACGCAACACAGGCGTCCCGGCACATAACATCCGATTCCGCCGGCCGCTCCTCGTTGTTGCAGGTGGAACCCGGCACGTATACGCTGACTGCGAAAGCGCCGGGATTCTCGGACGTGGTGGTCAACAACGTTGTTTTGGAAGTCAGTACTCCCGCGACGCTCGGCATCACATTTGAAAAAGTGGGTACCGTGTCGCAGACAGTGGAAGTTTCGGCGGAAGGCACGCAAGTCAACACGACCGACGCTTCAATCGGAAACGCTGTGGGCGGGAACGTCATCACGCAACTGCCTTTTGAAGGCCGCAACGTAGTCGGTCTGCTTTCCTTGCAGCCGGGAGTGGTCTTTACGGGTGAAACACAACCGGGCGCGACGCCGGATTTCCGTAGCGGCGCTGTTAACGGCGGCAAGTCCGATCAGGGCAACATCACGCTGGATGGAGTGGACGTCAACGATCAGCAGAACCACACCGCTTTCAGCAGCGTGTTACGCGTCACACTCGATTCCGTCGAAGAATTTCGAACGGTAACAACCAATTCCGGCGCCGACAGCGGCAGAACATCGGGTGCGCAAGTCGCGCTCGTCACGAAGAGCGGAACGAACTCGTTGCATGGCTCTTTGTACGAATACCTGCGTAACAATGCCACTTCAGCGAACGACTTCCTGAGCAATCAGTCCGGCATTCCGGTGGCCAAGCTGAACCGCAACGTATTTGGGGTTGCGCTCGGCGGTCCCATCAAGAAGAATCGGCTGTTCTACTTCTTGAACTACGAGGGACGCCGCGATGCCAGCGATCAGGTGGCCTTGCGAATCGTGCCCACGGCCGATTTCCGTCAGGGGATCTTCACTTACCGGACGACGAATGGCGGCATTGCGAAACTCACTCCGGCGCAGGTTACAGCACTCGATCCAGCGCATATCGGCCCTGACCCGAACGTTCTGAAACTGTGGCAAGGTTATCCTCTGCCGAACGACTTCACCCAGGGTGACACGTTAAACACGGCGGGATTCCGCTTCAATGCCGCTACACCTCTGACGTGGAATACCTACATCGCGAAAATAAACTACCAAATCGACGAACAAGGTAGGCACCAGGTGTTCCTGCGCGGCAACCTTCAGAACGATGACTTTGTTCCGCCTACGACCACGGCACTCCCGGAGTTCCCTGGGCAACCTGCATCCAGCGTTTTGCTGGACAATAGCAAGGGATTGGCGGCGGGATACACAGCGATTCTGACGCCGAACCTGACGAGCAATCTCAGGTACGGGTACACGCGCCAGGGCCAGCAGATTACCGGCGCGCTGACGCAGGACTACACGTTTTTCCGCAACCTTTCTAGCCCGGTAGGGACCAGCACGGGTTTGACCAGCATCATCCCGGTGCATCAGTTCAGCGAAGACATGGCCTGGATTAAGGGCGCTCACAACGTGTCGTTTGGGGTGAACGTTCTTCTGGTTAGCAACAGCCGCCTCGATTATGGGCATTCCTTCAGCGACGGCTACATCAATTACGCCGTTCTGCTGGATGGCGGCAAGAGTCTGCTCGCGCCGGATGCCGTGAATGCCACCGCTTACCGCAACCAGATGGCGAATCTGCTCGGTTTGATCACGGAGATTGACGCCCAGTACAACTACAACGTTGACGGCAGCCTGCTAGCCCAAGGCGCTCCGGTTTCGCGAAAGTTCGACCAGCATAGTTACGAGTTCTATGGGCAGGATAGCTGGAAGATATCGCGCAATCTTACGCTGACAGCCGGACTCCGGGTAGGGATTGCTCCCCCGGTGTACGAGGCAAACGGAATCCAGGTGAGTCCGAACATTCCATTGGGCACGTGGGCTAATGAGCGCGCCGCGCTGGCACAGCAGGGCCTGTCGCAGTCGCAGGCAGGTCCGATCTCATTGTCCTTGCTCGGGTCACCAGGGACTAAAGGTCTCTATGAAACGCAGAGGGACATTGCGCCTCGTGTTGCGCTGGCATACTCGCCGAAAGGGCAATCGGGCTTGTCGAAGTTCCTGTTTGGCGGTGAAGGGAAGACCTCGATCCGGGCAGGCTTCGGCATGTTCTACGATCAATTCGGGCAGGGGTTGATTCGCTCGTTCGATGCCAGCGAATTAGGTTTCTCGAACCTGATCACGCCTCCCGCCGCGCCAACGAACCCAGCCTCATTTGCGGCGACAGCGCCGCGGTTCACGACGTTCTTCAGTCTTCCGACCGCGTTCCTGCCGCCGGCGCCTGGCGGTGGCTATCCTAACGGCGTCACGCAAACCTATCCGGACCTGTTCGCTGTCTCGAACTCGATTGACCAGGCATTGAAGACGCCTTACACGATGAACATCGACTTTTCGATCGGCCGGGAGTTTGGCCATGGATTCTTCGTGCAGGGAGCCTACATCGGCCGTCTGTCACGCCATTCGCTGGCGAAGGCCGACGTCGCGGAGCCGACCAACATTGTAGATCCTAAGAGCGGAATGAATTACTTCCAAGCGGCGCAGGCCATGTCGCTCTTGGCGCGGCAGAATCAGTACAACGGTGTGCCGGTGTCCCAGGTTAAGCCGATTCCGTTCTTCGAAGACCTGTTCCCGGGCTACGCCGGCGGCGGTCTCACCGCCACGCAGGTCCTCTACCGCGATTACTTCCAGCCGAACGTGGGGAACGAGACCACGGCTCTGCAATTAATTGACGACGGGCCGTCTAATGCTTGCTCTCCCTGCAGCATTCTCGGACCGAATGCGTTTTTCAGTCCGCAGTTTGCCGGATTGGCCACGCTGACTTCGCTCGGCGGAGGCGATTACCACGCCATGCAATGGAGCGTCCGTAAGCGCTTCGGCTCGGGCCTGCAGTTCGACTTCAACTACACCTGGTCGAAGTCGATTGATCTTGCTTCGTTGGGGGATGCCCAGCAGGGCATCACGAGCTTCACGGGTTTGGTTCAGAACATCTGGGATCCGCGACAGAGCCGTGCGGTTTCCAATTTCGATACCCGCCACATTTTCAGCGCCTTCATGGTGGCGGAACTACCGTTCGGCCAGCACAAGAAGTTCGTCAGCGGGGCAAATCGCTTCGTTGACGCGCTGATCGGGGGCTGGCAAATGAGCCTCATTTTCCACGCCACTTCCGGCTTCCCGGTGAGTGTCGGGAACGGTGGAAACTGGCCGACCGACTGGCAGCTCACTCCGGATGGCTCGCAAGTAGGTCCGACTCCGGCCGAACAGACCACGAAGAACGGCACCAACGGCGGACCCAATATATTCGCGAATGCGGCTCAAGCATTCAATTCGTATGACTATACGCTGCCGGGTGAAAGCGGCCAGCGCAACGGTATTCGTGGCGACGGTATCTTCAGCTTAGACGCCGGCCTGGGGAAACGTTTCACACTGTACACGATTGCCGACCATGTACACACGCTGCAACTGCGGGCCGAGTCGTTCAATGTGACGAACACTGCGCGATTCGATCCGGCAACTGCCAGCCTGACGCCTGGTGAACCTGGGACGTTCGGAAAGTATACACAGATACTCGGAACACCACGCGTATTTCAGTTCAGTGCTCGGTACGAGTTCTGATCATGATGGCAGGGTGAAGCGATTTCAGCCGAAGCTTCGAGCTCTGGCCGGTGTTTCCAAAAGCAGGCAAAACTGCCTGCTTCACCGATAATAAGAAAAAAGGCAGGCTCCCTCACTGGGGAGCCTGCCTTGGTTTTTTATTAGGGAGTGATTTAGGCGGTCTGTGACGCGGCGGCCTCCTGTGCCTTTGCCTGTTCCTTCATGGCCTTTTTCATTTCCTGCGGCGTCGGCTCGGACTTGTGGGTGGCGACCATCCACATGTAGCCGTCGGGATCGACGAGCATTCCAGCCCTGTCGCCCCAGAACATGTCCATGACCTCACCTTGCGGCGTGGCGCCGGTCTTTACCGCTTTCGCGAACACCTTGTCGGCGTCCTCGACCATCAGGTAAAGCGTGGCGGGCGATCCTCCGAGCGCCTTTGCGGTGCGGAAGTGCCGCTCCTCGTTTGCCGCACCCAGCATGAGGGTGTTCCCCCGCATCGTCAATTCCGCATGATTTGGCTTTCCGTCCGGGCCATTCATGATCATGCGCTTTTCGAACCCGAATGCTTTTTGATAGAAGCTCACGGCGGCCTTGATATCAGCGACGCAAAGCATAACGGTGATCGAGCTATAGTTCTTTTTATTGAGCGGATCGATCTTCTTCGGCATACTGCTCCTTTCTAGGCAGTAGGCATTCTAGCAGAGGACTGGCGCGGAAGATACATTATTTCGCGGGAATCGTGAATTGAATTGTGAAGCGGCCTTCTTCGTCGACAACCTGGTAATCCGGCGGCACCCGGAATAGCGCCGGATCAGGTTCGGCGCGGCTGATGTTGGTGAGACGGGTGACGGTGTCCCCCATTCTTGGGTCGTGATTTGTTGAAAGAAGCGTCACGTGGAGGTCGTCGGACGTCCACAACTCCGACGTTACAACGATGGGGCGATCGTTGCCTTGGCTGTTTACCGGGAAGGTGCGCGTAAATCGTCGGCCCTTCGCCGGCAGCCCTTCGATCGTTTGTGCGTCCAAAGGCTCGCTCGAGACCTGGGGCCGGGCGGCAGGGTCCAGCCTTGCTGTTGGCGGGGGCGCGGATTCCGCCAGGGTTCGAAGCTCTCCAGGCGGAAGAGAACCAAATCGGGCGCTCACTTCACCTCCGCCGACCGATGCTGAGCCGCCGCCCGATCCTGAGCCGCTGCCCGATGCCGGCGCGCGCGCCGATGCCGTCGTGGGTAATTTCACGCGATGAGCGATTTTGTTCACCGGGTCGAGAGTGTATTGATAGCCCTCCACGGGATCGGTGATTTCGCCAATCCTTAACCCCTCTTCCAACTCCATCCCGAATGGCCGTTCTGTGCGAGTTCTTCCTTGCGAATCGCGCGATACGTGTCGCGAAGCGAATTTTTGCGTGATGTGAGTGCCATCGGCGAGCGTCTGTGTGTGTTAGGAGACCTCCTCGCCGGAATACGGCGCGCCGGTTATTGGCCGCATCGCATATGGGGATGGGCCTCCAAATGTCGCGGTAAATTGCCGGCCGCCATTGGGTCCTGGGCCGAGACTCGAGGAAATATGCTGGCCCAAACAAATGGCGGCAAAAAGCGTGAATTGGGTAACGCTTATTGCGAATACACGAGGAGTTCCCATGGAATATATTCTGCCAGAAAAAGCAGACAAAAACGCCTGCTCTGCTAAGCGCAAACCGCAACAAAGGATCCTGCGCTCGAAAAGGTAGCGCAGCGCGGTTTCGACTGTGCCTTCCCGGTGAGGTCCAAAGGCAGGCGCAACCTCCTGCTTCACCCTTCCACATTCTGTGTAATACCTTCCAACATCGCGCGGCGCGTTCGTTCCACAATGGAGCTTATGTCAAAACTTCAGCCATTCACCATGGCGGTGGTGTCGCTCTTCGGCGCACAGGCCATTCATGCGTGGGGCGTAACCGGACACCATGTCGTTGCGTTGATCGCGGAACAACGGATTACGCCGGAGGTGCGGGAACGCATCGAGCGGCTTCTCTTCAATGGGAAGTACACGATGCGTGATATCAGCGCGTGTGCGGACGAGATTCGCTCGAATCGCGGCCGGACCCCGGGCGGCATGTGCGTCGAGGTGGCGGGAAATATCACCCAGAACACAGGGCCGTGGCACTATATCGATATTCCACCGGGAGCCAAGGATAAGAACCTGGACAAATACTGTCCCAATGGCGATTGCGTGGTCAATGCGCTCGAGCGCTTCACGAAAGTGCTGCACGACTCGAGCGACGACGCGGAAAGGCGCACGGCTTTGCTTTTCGTGGTGCATTTCATGGGCGATATTCATCAGCCGCTGCACTGCACGGAGAGGGCGTGCGACCAGGGGGGCAATCGGGAGCTGGTCAACTTTTATCTCGGAGACGAGGAGAAAGCAGACGCACACCTGCACAGCGTTTGGGACACCGATATTGTAAACAAGCTGATGAAGGACATGGGCGCCTCGGATGAGCGGGCGCTCACGACAGCGCTGCTCGATCGGCTCGATCCAGACAGTGTTCCGGGATGGCTGCACGCAGGCGTGCCCAAGATCGCATGGGAAGGGAACGCTTTGGCGAAGAAGAAGGTTTACCGCGGCATTCCGTTTCAGGATTTCTGCCCGACACCGACGCCCAAGCCTAATCCTGCCGTGGACTTGAAGCCGGGGTACGAATCCGAGGCGGCGCGAGTGGCGAGAACACAGCTCACCAAGGCCGGAGTCCGGTTGGCGGACCTGTTGGACCGCAACGTCACTCGGTAAGGTGGTCTATTCTTCCCGCAGCGTCACGGCCGGATCGACGCTTGCCGCCCGCCGTGCCGGCAGCCAGGAAGCCAACAAAGCCACGAACAATAGCGCAGCGATGCTGCCAAGGACGGCCACGGGGTCGTTGGGCGTGATTCCGTAGAGCTGGGATTTAACGGCTTGCGCGGCCCCCAGCATGAGTGGGATTCCAATTGCCAGCCCGACGGCAATCATGCCCACGCTCTGGCGCAGGATCATTCGAATCAACGCGTCGCGGTGCGCGCCGAGCGCCATCCGAATCCCGATCTCGCGGACGCGCCGCGCTACCGAACTTGCAACGACGCCATAGATGCCAATGGCGGCGATCGCGATAGCCAGTATGCCGAAGACGCTCGACACGGACGCCATTAGCCGTTCCGGCGCCATCAACGTGTAGATCTCACCCGTCAGCAAACGAATTCGCTCGGGAGGCAGGCGGGCATCAAGTTCCTTGACCTTGGCGCGAACACCGTTGATGACCTGGTTCGGGTCGCCATCGACTCTCAGGTTTAAGGTCATGTCGCCTTCGGGGCGCTGGGTCAGCGGCACGTATGCCGTGCGCCACGTGGTTTCACGCAGGGTGCGGTACCTGGCGTCGCGGGCCACACCGATGATTTCCATCGGTTCGTCATGCTTGTAGGCGAAGGCGAAATGGCGGCCGATGGGATTCTGCGAGCCGAAGAAGTATCGCGCCATCGTCTCATTGATGACGGCGACCCTGGCGGAGTTTTCCGTATCGTGCGCGTTGAAGTCGCGGCCCGCTAAGAGCGGAATGCCCAGGGTGGCGAGGTATCCGGGCGTGACGGTGTCGAAATTGACGTTCATGTCTTCGCCGTTCTGCGCCGGGTAGCCGCCGACGATGACGGTGGCGCGGCGTCCATTGGCGGTCATGACGCGAGTATGGGAGAGCGCCACGGACTTTGCTCCCGGGACCATGGCAACTTTTGAAACCAGGGCCGGCCAAAAGGCTCGTACTCGGGAGTCCGAGTAGCCGTTCAGTTTCGGTTCGAGCCCGATGACGACGATGTTGTTGGGATCGAAGCCGAGGTTCACGTCACGAACATGTTGCAAAGTTCGCGTGAAGAGAGCCGAGACCGCGACCAGCAGAACCGTGAGGGCCACCTGCACGACCACGAGCGACTTTCGCAAATCGAAGCGGCGCCGGCGTCCCGACGCAGTATCTCCGCATTTGATGGCTGTCAACAAGTCGATTCGGACGGTTTCAAAGGCCGGGACGAGCCCGAACAGGATCCCGGTTGCGATGGAGACCAGGGCTGCGAACGCAAAAATGCGGAAGTCCGGCGAGACGGTGAGTTCGAGGCGAGGCTCGGTGTCGGGAGCGAGGTTCAGCAGAGCGTGGGAGCCGGCGAAAGCCAGGATCAGTCCGAGGCCCCCTCCCAATGCGGCGAGAATGGTGCTCTCGGACAGAAGCTGCCGGACGATGCGCGCGCGGCCCGCGCCGAGCGACAGGCGCACGGCGATTTCGCGGCGGCGGGCAAGCCCTCGGGCGAGCACCAGGTTCGCCAGGTTTGCGCACGAAAGCAGGAGGACCACTGCCACGACGCAGAGCATCACGATGAGCGGCTGTCGCGCGTTTTGACGAATTTCGGATGATCCGGCAGCGCCGGGATCCAGACGAATTTTCTCCGAGAGCATGCGGCTGCGGTCGGCAGCAGGAAGGTCGGGCGGCATGGTGCGCTCAAGTTCGTTGGCATGCAGAACGTTTAACTCCTGTTCGGCGCGCGACAGCGGCACAGCAGGCTGAAGCCGCGCCATTACGCTCAGCCAACTTGTACGTGGATCGTTGAGCAGATCTTCACCCGGCATGACGTCGGCCTGATGGGCCATCGGGACGCGGACATCCGGCGTAACTCCCAGCAGCGTTCCATGAAAGTCGCGGCCGACTATGCCGGCGATGGTGAATGCCTTGCCGCTCAGGTAAACAGTCTTGCCGATGATGGCGGAATCACCGCCGAAACGGCGCTGCCAGAAGGGATAGCTCAGAACGGCGACGGGGGGCGAATTGGCGCTGTCGTCGGCTGGTGTGAGCAGGCGGCCGGCGGCGGGGTTGACGCCCAGGACGGTGAAGTAGTTTCCGGATACGACCTCGCCTCGGACCCTTTCTGTGTCGGATCCTATGCTCATACTGATTCCGGTGTTGTACATTGCGATGACGCCTTCGAACGCGTCGCTGCGGTCGCGGAACTCGCGGTACATGGGATAGGAGAAGCCATGACTGGCGCCGCGCACCGTGAGTCGTGTCACGTCGACGAGCTGATTCGGAGCACGCACGGGCATCGCCTTCAGCAGCGCCGCGTCGATGATGCTGAATACGGCCGTGTTGGCTCCGATACCGAGCGCGAGCGACAACACGACAATGGCCGCGAAGGCAGGGGCTTTCCGTAGAGTGCGAAACGTATAGCGGAGGTCATGCCAAAGCATTCTTGAATGCTCCTTGGGTGCAGTGATGCCGATGTCGGCAAGGGTGTGAAGCCAGAACCGGAAGGGATGCTCGAGACGGCGTCGCTCTTCCATGAAGAACTGCATTTCGCCACCGTATTCCTGGCGAAATTCGGCGGGGTAGAGCCATAGAAGCGCCTTGCAGATTCGGTGCTTCAAGGTGTCACCGGTATCCCGTTGTGTCCGCTGACGCCGCGCGAAGAGTTAGAGAATGTGGAAGGTTGGAGCAGTCCACGAAAGTAGATGAAAGCAAGCGCAGGCGGTTTCGCCCGTGCGTTCTTCGTGAGCTCAAAAGGCAGGCGGAACCGCTTGCTCTACCCTTCCAGAGCCTGCCGCCGAGAACGCCTGCGCACCGTTTCCAACATAGGCCTATCCTTTGCTCGTCCGGGCACGCTGAAGCCTGCAGCATCCTTTTCCGCATCGCCTCAAGCCTGTGACGGGAGGATTCCGTTCGCGCGCGCCTGGCGCAGCGCTTCGTCGAGCCGCGAGACTTCGGCGGATGCGACGCGTCGTCCGAATTTCGTGAGGCGGTAATACCGCCGGCGCTCGTCCTCGCCCTCCGATCGGCGATGGCGCACCTCTTCGATGAGTCCTTGCTCCTGCATGCGTTGAATCGAGCCGTACAGCGTGCCGGCGCTCATACGAATACGCCCGTTGGTGCGGGCGGCGACGTCCTGCATGATGGCGTAACCATGCTGGTCACGATCGGCCAGCGAGACGAGAATGTGGAAGACCTGCGGGGCGAGCGGCGTCAGCTCTTCAGGGCTGGTCGGGGAATCCGGCATGCTGCGATTCTATACCGTCCGGCGTTATATCGTCAAGCGGTATAGCTGCATCGAGCGTGCGGGCGTCGCCGGTCAGGGAGAGCCTTAGGGTCGCCAGGGCCGTCGCAAGCAGCAGCACGCCGGCGGCGAACAACGTCACGCGCAGTCCGAAACGGGAAGCAATGGTGCCCCAAATGACGCTGCCGATGGCCATGGAGCTTTGAAAGCCGAGCAGGTAAACGCCCATGCCTCGCGATCGCAGCCAGGCGGGCAGGGCAGTCTGCGCCGCGGTATTGAGATTGGAGTTGGCGGTCATCCAGCCGATTCCGGCCGCGATCATGAGGCCGCAAACGAGCTCGTACCGCTCGGTGACCGCCAAGCCGACATTCGCGAGGCCATAAAGAATGACGCCGGCCGTCACGATGGTCTCGCGCTTGAGGAGGTGGCGGACCTGCGACAGGATGAGGGCGGCGAGGATCGAACCAAAGCCCAGAAAGGCCAGAAGAACACCGTAGCCGGTGCTCTCGCGATGAAGCTCCACCTTGGCGAGGACAGGAAGCAGCGCCCAAATGGCGCTGGCCCACAACACAAAAGTGAAGGAACGCAGCAGGACGGATCGCATGACGGGCATACGCTGGACGTAGCGCATCCCGGTCAACATGGCAGCCATGACACCTTCTGCCGGCTGCGTTTCGAAAGGCGCGGGCTGTCGTTTCCAGAAATAGAGGACGGCAAGAACGGCGACGAAGGATATGGCATTGAGGACGAATGCGGCTCCGGCTCCCATAGCGGCGACCGTAAGTCCTCCGAGGGCCGGACCGATGGCGCGCGCCAGGTTAAAACCGACGGAGTTGAGGGCGATGGCCGCCGGCAACTCGCGCTGAGGCACCAGTTCCGGCATGATCGCCTGCCAGACGGGGCCATTCATTGCCGCACCGAGACCCAGTGCGAAAGTCAGCCAGAGGAGTGTGTACGGTCCGTTCAGTCCGGCCAGCGTGAGGGCGCCGAGTGCGGCTGCGGCTGCGAGCATCCACCCCTGCGTCACGAGGAGCAGCTTGCGGCGGTCGAAAATGTCGCCCGCGACGCCGGCGGGGACGCCGAGCAGGAAAACCGGGAGGTTGGTTGCGGTGGTCACGAGCGCAACGAGGAGCGGGGTGGACGTCGGCAGCGCGGTCATGTACCAGGCGGCTGCGACGTTCTGCATCCAGGTGCCGACATTGGAGACGACGGAGGCAATCCAAAGCCAACGGAACAGCGTGAAAGTGAGGGGAGTCCAGGCGCTCGGGGGGCGCGGGAGATTCGGCTGGGGTAGCGCTTCTGAGAGCGCGTTTCGTGCCAACTCCTATTTTCGCAACAGACTACGGTCAGGTACCAGTGCTATGCTGGATTTGTATCGAAATTCTGCTCGCACCACGCGCCTGAATTCCGTCACTAGACGTATACCCATGAGAACACTGATCATTTCGAATGTTGTAATCGCTGCTTCGCTTTTCGTGGCGAGTGCGCAAACTCCTCCTCCGCAGCCTCCCACGCAAACGCCGGCACCGCCTATGCTGCAACAGGTGCCGGGGCGGCAGCCACCCCCCGCCATTGCGCCGCCGGTTTCGCCCGATACCGTCGTACTGACTATCGGGGACCAAACTTTTACGCGCGCTCAATTCGAGGCGTTTATTGCGGCCATGCCCGACCAGTTAAAGACGGCCGCGAACGGTCCGCAGAAGCGCAAATTCATTGAGCAATATGCGGAGATGAAGGCCATGGCTTTCGAGGCGCGCCGCCGCAAGCTCGATCAGAATGCCGACCTGAAACAGATGGTTGCCCTGCAAACCGACAATCTCCTCGCAAACGAACTCTACAAATCGATTAACGCGTCGGTGAAAGTAGACGACGCGGCACTGCACAAGTACTACGACGATCATAAATCGGAGTTTGAAGAGGTCAAGGCGAGCCACATTCTCATCCGCTTTAAGGGATCGCAGGTTCCGGTCAAGAAAGACGGCAAGGACCTCACGGAAGACGAAGCCCTCGCGAAGGCCAAAGATATCAAGGCGAAGCTTTCCGCAGGCGGCGATTTTGCCGCACTGGCCAAAGAGAATTCGGACGATTCCGGTTCCGCTGCCAATGGCGGCTCGTTGGGCACCTTTGGACATGGGCGCATGGTAAAGGCGTTCGAGGATGCTGCGTTTACGATGAAGCCTGGCGAGATCAGCGATCCCGTGAAGTCACAGTTCGGCTATCACATCATCAAGGTGGAGTCGCACACCGCCAAGACGTTCGACGAAGTGAAACCGCAGATTGAAGCCCGCCTGAAGCCTGAGATTGCTCGCAAGGCGATGGAAGACGTCAAGAAGACGGTGCCCATCACCATCGACGACGCTTACTTCGGCAAGTAAACAGCATCGTGGACTGATCGCCCGGCGTCGGCAAGACGCTCGGGCGACAGGATCTGCTTCTTTTCAATCCACTGGGGCGCCGACTCGCGCTCCTCGTCCGGACGATTCATCGTGAACGCGGCGAGAAGCCGGTTGTCCTCGCCTAACCACCAGGCACTGACGCTAGTACCGTGCAGGTCTCCACGATGGATGACGGTCATGGCGGCGGTTGTGTCGCCCCAGAACTCGTACGATAAATCGAAAACGTCGGAGAAAAAGTAGGGGACGTGCAGGAAGTGGGCGCGCTAGCCCAGCAATGCGCGAGCGACATACTGGCCCTGGCTGACAGCGTTGTCCCAATGTTCGACACGGCGCTGTTTGTGCCACAAACCATCGGCATAGTTAGCGACATCGCCGGCGGCGTGAACACCGGAAGCGGATGCTTCGAGGTGGTCATTCACCACGATGCCATTGCCGAGCGCGATGCCCTTGAATATGTCGGTGACCGGAGTGACGCCGATGCCCGCGACGACTATATTGCAGTCAAGCGATGCGCCAATGCTGGTCACAGCAGTTTCCACAGAACTGTTCCCCTTGAGCGCCACGATGCTCGCCCCGGTAACGAAGTGAACGCCGCGCTGTTCGTAATAGCCGCGGAATAGAGCGGATAGCTCGGGCGAGAAGAAGTTTTTCCAGATGCGGTCGTCGGGGAAAATCAGTGTCGTATCGACGCCCTTTTGGGCAAGAACGGACGCGACCTCCATTCCGATGAATCCTCCGCCAACGACCACGGCCTTCTTTGCACTCGCCGCGGCGTCGCGGATGCGGCGGGAATCATCCATGGAGCGCAGGTAGAAGAGTCCTGCGAGATCATTGCCAGGGCAATCGAGTTTGCGCGGTGAAGCCCCAGTCGCGATTACCAGCTTTTCGTATTTCAGGTCCTCACTTCCGGCGATCTTCAGGAGTTTGCTTTCGAAGTCGACCGCCTGAACGTGGGTATTCAGGCGAACCTCGATGCTGTTGTCGCGATAGAAATCCTCCTGGCTGATCAGGATGCTCGACTCGGTGTCCTTGCCGGCCAGGAAGCTTTTCGAGAGCGGAGGCCGTTCGTATGGGAGGGCGTCGTCTGACGAAATGATCGCGAGATCACCTTTTCTGCCTCCGTTTTCGACATACTGCTTAGCGGCGTAACCGGCGACCATGCCGCCGCCGAGAATCGCGTATTTCACTGAGTGCATCGCACCCCCTCGCGAGTATGGAGTAAATTCACTATGTCCGCGTTACAATTTCTTGGGCTTCAACTCCAAGTTCCCGCATGAGGCGCTCCGTCGCTTCGGCGATCTCGCGGACAGCAGCGTCGAACGCGGGCTGGTTGGTCTTCGACGGTTTTCTATAGCCGCTCACTTTGCGGACAAACTGAAGGGAAGCGGCGGCGATTTCTTCGGTGGTGACCGGGGTTTCGGGGCGGCGAAGGACTTTGATGCTGCGGCACATGGTCTTTCTTCTACTGTGCCAGAACTGACAGGCAGGTTTGCAATCGGATGCGATACCAGTTCGCCGCGTACGAAGCTTTGAGCCCAACGGGTCCGAAGCAGCGGATGTAAGGCAGGTTTGTAACCTGCGGCGGGTTTGAAACCCGCCTTCACCACTTCGAAATGCCTCGACAAGCACCGGTATCAAACCGGTGCGCGGGATGCAATCCCGCCTTACTCTCCTCCAGTCTTGTCTCATCGCTGAAAACTAAGTGGCATGCAGCCCACGCGAAAACGTCAGCGGCACCCTGTGGACCTCAATTGGTTGGGCCATGCGCTTTGCGTCGCGGGCGATTTCGGTTTCGCCTGCGGGTTCTCGGTGATATCCAAAGGCAGGCGAAACCGCCTGCTTCACCCTTCCACGGAATCCAAGACCCGATGCTGCCGGCGTTACAGTCCAGCCTTCTCCGCCATTCCATCCTGATATACAATAGCGGCAACATATGAACAACATGGCTCAACATGTGAAAATCCTGGGGATTCTGCATATTTGCTTCAGCGCGCTCGGGATGCTCGCCGGCGTCATCATCCTCGTGGTTTTCGGTAGTCTCGCCCTCGTGGGAGCAGCCAACCAAACAGACGACCGCTTTGTCGCCTTGCCGGTCCTGGGTGGGATTGGCGGCCTGATTTTCATCTTCATTCTGGTCCTCTCGCTGCCTGGCCTGATCGCCGGCATCGGACTGATCAAGTTGAAATCCTGGGCGCGCATTCTCGGCATCGTGATCTCGGCGCTCGATCTGATCAGCATCCCGTTTGGAACCGCGCTGGGAATCTACGGCCTTTGGGTGCTTCTGCAGAATGAAACCGAAGTATTGTTCCGAGTGCAGCCGCCCATGCCGATGCGGCCGCCCACTTACTAACAACAGCGCCCGCCAATTCTCCCCTTGAAACCTGAGGGGAAGTCTGCCATACTCTTCCCTAAGAACCTGAAGGGAAGAGTATCAGCATGGAAAAATCATCCCTTGACGTCGTCCGCGGCACTCTCGACGTCATGATCCTCAAGACATTGAGCTGGGGCGCGCTTCATGGCTACGCCATTTCGCAGATCATTCTCCGCCAGACCGACGACGCTCTGTTGATCGAAGAAGGCGCACTCTATCCGGCGCTCTATCGCATGGAGGCGAAGGGCTGGATCGAAGCCGAATGGGGCGTTTCGGAGAACAACCGGCGAGCCAAGTACTATCGCCTGACGCCCGACGGTCGCCGCCGCCTGCGCGAAGAGCTGAAGACCTGGAGTCACTACGCCGAGGCGGTCGGCAAGGTTCTGGGCGCAACCACCAATCCCATTGCGGAGAAGAGCTGATGTCACACACTCCCATGTGGCGGCGATATCTACGTTTTTTCGGCCCCGATGTCGAGGCGGACGTTCGCGATGAGCTGCGCTTTCACATCGAGGCGAAGACCCGAGAACTGATCGATGGCGGCGTGTCCCCGGAGGCCGCCCGTCGCGAGGCCCTGCGGCGTTTTGGGGATGTCGGTGAGGTCAACGATATGTGCCGAACGATTGGCGAGGAACAGGTCCGCAAGACCGCCATCAAGGACAGGATTGGAACGTGGTGGTACGACATCAGCCATGCCATCCGCTCGCTGCTGCGGGCGCCCCGGTTTGCACTTGTAGCCATCGTGACCCTTGCCGGAGGGCTGTTCGGTACTGCCAGCCTGTTCAGTCTGGTGGATGCATGGATCGTTCGGTCCGTAAGGTTTCCCGAGCCGAATCGATTGATTTTCGCCAGAGGGTTGGAAGTCCGCAACGGCCGTGAAATCGGCGTTTCCTTTGGCGACTACACCGATATTGCGGCGCGTACCCGGCAGCTCCAGTCATTGGCCGCCTGGACCGAGGATTCGTTCACGCTCTCGATGGAAGGCCCGGCCGAGCGCGTCGGGGGTGCACGGGTCTCGACAAACCTCTTCGAAACCCTCGCCGTACAGCCGGTGCTCGGCCGCGCATTCCTGCCACAGGAGGGCGAATACGGACGGCATCAAGTCGCCATCGTTAGTTATGGATTTTGGAAGACACGGCTGAATGGAGATTCGTCCGCCGTCGGCTCCAAGCTGAACATTAACCGCGAGCCATATGTCATCGTCGGCGTGATGCCGGAAAGTTTCCATTTGACCCTGGTTGGCCGTGCGAATGTGTGGGTTCCATTGGCGCCATCACCCGAGTCGCGGTCACAGCGTCGCGCCCGATACTTCCAGATGATTGGCCGCCTGAGGCCGGGAGTAACCGTGGCGCAGGCTCGCGAAGAGCTTAATTCCATTACGGCGCAGCTAGCCGCCGCCTATCCCGACACGAATCGGGATATCGGTTCCGTGACAATGGGGCTGAGCGAGGAGATCGGCCGGCACACGGGCCAGAACGTCCTGTTGATTGTCTTTGGCGTGACGTTCGGTTTGTTGCTGATCGCCTGTTCGAATATCGCCAGCCTACTGCTGGTGCGAGCCCTGGCCCGCCAGCGGCAGGCTGCGATCCAACTCTCGGTCGGCGCGAGCCGTGGCCGCCTCATTCGCCAGGGGCTCACCGAAACCCTGGCCTTGTTCATCGTCGCGGGACTCGCCGCCGCGGCCGCTGCCGCGTGGGCGAACAAGGTGATCACCGGCATGATCCCGTTCGAGAACCGCGGCTATTTGCCCGATTACGGCCAGGCGCCACTGAATTGGACCGCCTTCGTATTTGTTCTGTTTATCGCGTTGCTGACCGGCGTTGTCTTCGGTCTTGCCCCGGCCATGGAAACCGCGCGAACCGACCTGGTGACGGTGCTCAAGGAGTCCGGCTCTGCGATGTCGCAGAGCACCAAGAGCCGGCGGATTCGGATGACGCTTGTGATTGGGCAGGTCTTCATGGCCACGATTCTCGCGAGCGCTACGGTGGTCCTGGTGCAGAGTTTCCGAAAAGTAGTGGACGTGCCGCTCGGATTCGACAGCTCCGGGGTGCTGACTTTTCGTGTCTCGCTTGACGACCGCCAATATGCAAAACCAGAGCAGCGGCGCGCGTTTTTCGATTCCCTCGTTACCCGCCTGGGTCCGCCGCAATTCGGTAATGCCGCCGTGGCGGCGACGATTCCATTTGGTAACAGCCAGGGTGAGAGCGCGTTTCGCTTACCGTCGGCGGATGGCGCAAAACCAACGGATGTTGCCCGGCTTCCCCGGGCCGGATTCAACGCCGTGAGCTCCGGATATTTTTCAGCGCTGAGAATTCCATTGCGCTCCGGCCGGGTGTTCGCCCAGGCAGACTCGCAGGATGTGCTGTTGTCAGCCGTCGTAAATGAGCCTTTCGTCACGAAATACCTAAGCGGCCGGAATCCCATCGGGCAATCGGTAGTGCTCGGCCGGCTCCGGAATCGCATGGCGACCATTGTGGGCGTCGTCGGCGCGACCCGTGAAAACGGCGACCCCGGCCCCGCCAATCCGCAAATCTATGTTCCCTTCGACCAGGCGCCGGACAGCGATGCGTTCGTCATCGCGCGATCTTCCGGTGACCCACTCAAATTGGTGAGGGAAGCTCGCCAACGCGTGGCGGCTGTTGACTCGAGCCAACCTCTTTATGAGGCGAAAACGCTGGATGAACGCCTGGACGAGGCGTTCGTGCCGTATCGCATCCTGGGCGGACTCCTGCTCTGGTTCGGAGGGCTCGCGGTCCTTCTGACCGGCGTCGGGATTTATGGTGTGATCGCGTTTTCCGTTTCGCAAAGGACCCGCGAAATCGGAATTCGCTCGGCGCTGGGGGCAGGCCGGCTTCAATTACAGATGCTATTCCTTCGCCAAGGCATCCTCATACTCACCGCGGGGCTCGTACCAGGGCTGCTCTGCGGTTTCGTCGTAACCGTGGCCTTGCGCAGCCTGCTGCTGGGAATGGTTTCTGTTGAGACCATCGCGTCGCTGGTATTCACGGCTGTGCTGGTCACGTCCGTAGTGGTTCTTGCGACCTTGCTGCCCGCACGGCGCGCCTCCGCCGTCGACCCGGTCACCGCCATTCGATACGAATAGGAGGGAATCGCCGGGGAGATAATGGTTCCGATATCGTTATGTCTTCAAACTGGCGAAGTCTCCTCGTTGTGCCATTGCTTGCGGCGGGAGCCATTTTTCTCCACTCCCAGACACACCTGAACGGTTTTTGGGTGCTGAAGGTGCCGACCGGCGACGGTAACTTTCGCGAATCTTATTTCGAGTTGCAGCAAAGCGGCGACCAAATCACCGGAAAGCAGGTGCAGGGGCGTCGCGAAACCGCCATTTCCGCCGGCACTTTCCAGGATGGCAAGCTGCATTTTGTTCTGCGGCAAACCCCGTACGATGGCGTCCTGGACGGCGGCAAAATTAATATGCACTACCAACCGCCGAATAGCAATATGGTCGAAGGCGTGATGGAGCGCAGCGGTGCCGAAGCCGCACGTCCGCCGCGTCTTCCGCTTCCGGAATTGCATGACGTGCCCGACAACGGTCTTGCGCGAACGCCGCCGATGGGCTGGAACAGTTGGAATAAGTTCGCCGGGAAAGTGGACGACGCCGCTGTGCGCGGAATGGCGGACGCGATGGTGTCGAGCGGCATGAGCAAGGTGGGCTATCAGTACATCAACATCGACGACACGTGGGAAGGGCCGCGCGACGCCAAGGGCAACATCACCACGAATCGCAAGTTCCCCGACATGAAGGCGCTGGCCGATTATGTCCATTCCAAGGGACTCAAAATCGGTATTTACTCCTCGCCCGGCCCCAAGACCTGCGCGGGGTACGAAGGCACCTACGGCCACGAAGACCAGGATGCTAAGCAGTGGGCTGCCTGGGGATTCGACTACATCAAGTACGACTGGTGCAGCGCGGACCAGATTTACACCGACCAGGAGATGCAGCCGGTGTATCAGAAGATGGGTGACGCACTGCGCAAGACCGGCCGCCCCATCGTCTTCAGCCTTTGCCAGTACGGCCGCAGTGAGGTTTGGAAGTGGGGGGCGCAGGTCGGCGGGAATCTCTGGCGGACCACCGGCGACATCAGCGACCGGTGGAACTCCATGGATCGTATTGGCTCCAGGCAGTTCGATATCGCGCCGTTCATCAAGCCAGGACATTGGAACGATCCCGACATGCTTGAGATCGGCAACGGCGGGATGACCAATGACGAATATAAGACCCACATGAGCTTGTGGTCGATGCTTGCGGCTCCGCTGCTGGCGGGCAACGATCTGCGTTCCATGAGCGATGACATCAAGGCGATCCTGATGAACACCGATGTGATTGCAGTGGACCAGGACAAGGAAGCGCATCCGGTGAAGAAGATCGCTGAGACCGAGTCGACCGTGGTTCTGGCTCGTCCCCTGGCGGGGAAGTCGACGGCGATCGGTTTTTTCAATCGCGGCGATCAGCCGGCCGAAATCAGCGTAAATCTGGACAGTGCGGGACTGACCGGCAAGAAGCTCGTAGCGCGAGACCTGTGGCTGCATCAGCCGGTGCAGCTTTCCGGGGACCACTACAGCGCGACGGTGCCCACGCACGGAGTGGTGATGCTTAAAGTCACCGAGCGGTGATCATTTCACGTCGAGGCCAAAGCGGCCGTAATACAGGCGCGCGGTAGCGTCCTTGTTTGGCAACAACTGCAGAGGCTTGGGCTGTTTGAGATTCGCGTCGCGAGGTGTGGAGCATTCGGCCAGCTTGGCGCCTGCCTGGTTGTAAAGCGAGAATTTCCCGGGATCGGTGCCCGAGGTTGGCCGGGTCCACCCAAAACCATAGCTGCCGACGCCGATCTTTTGGCCGCAGACGGTGACGTCGCCTTCGGTGATGATCATTCCGACGTACTTGGCCTGGATGTTGGCGGAATAGCCGGTGGTGTCAATCAATGCGAACAGCGCGCGGGCGCCGTCCGGCAAGTGGACCAGCGTGGCATTGAGCTTCTCTGTCGGTATGGCATTGCCCTCGAGATAAAAATCCTTCGGCAGGGCGGAATCGAAGGGCTTCCCCGTTACCACTTCGAAAGGATGCTGCGCGAACGCGAGGGCCGCGAACACGAATGGCGTCAAGCACCGGAGTTTTCTCATGTATTCCATCATGTCTCATCTCGACGCGAGCCATTAAAGGGCTTATATAATATGGTCGTATGAAACGCGCCGCGGTTTGCCTGGCTCTTGTAATGAGCTGCCTCGCCGCCCAGCAGAAGCTGCCTCCCGCAATGCGGAGCGCTCTATCCCGCATCGCACACGGTGAAACAGCGCCTACCGGACTCATCACTGCTCGAGTTGAGAACGGGGTGGTACCGCCGAGCACGGTCTGTTCGGTGCCGCTCCGCGAGATGCGGGTCGATCATCCTGAACGCTTCACCATGCTTGTGGTTCCGGCGCCCAAGAACGCCACCATCCCGCAAACCGGCGGACCTGCGCCGCCGTGCGAAACGAACACGCAGGATCTCCGCAACGCTCGTTAACGGCTTCCGGAAATCTTTCCACCCTTTGCGGAAACCATCAGTTTCACGAGTTCCTCGGTAATCTTCGGCTCCAGCCCCTCGGTGTGCCCCTTATCGATCCGTGTGACGTCTGCAACCACCCGCCCATCCTTGCAGTCCGGATATTCGTAAATCTCTGCTTTACCAGGGGCCGGCAGCAAACCCCACGAGGGATTCGGGGGATTCTGGCGCGTACCGTCGTAAACGTATCCAGGCTTCGTGTCCACAACCTCGCGCGCAGCCAACCGCGTGCCGCATCCGTATTTCGCCGCCCACGCCGAGGTTTCGGGCATGCCCTTGTCGTCCATCTCGCGCCGGCCTGTTTCGTAGATAAAGGAGAAGTCGCCCGAGGGCGGCTCGCGCAAAGCCGCCATGGCGGCAGCCAGTCCCGATGTGGTCGCTGAAGCCGTACCGGCCGCCGGCGCCCGGGGAGGACCGAAACTCGCCGCGCGACCCGGATTGCCGCCCAAACGGCCGCCCGACAAGCTCAGCCACCCATCCACGCGATCCTTGAAGAAATCGGTACGGATGATGCGGTTCGAAGTCATGCCGCCCTGCGAGTGTCCTACCAGCCAGAAGGCCTTAACATTCTGCTTCCCGATCTGCTCCAGCACAGTGTTTACAATGTTCTGCAAGTACTCGTCGTCGGCGTTCGACCACACGTGGGT
>Ga0209168_10000471_pt1 | contig 39318 bp, 27 predicted proteins | sample Coa_R1_FD_187156 | JGI IMG/M metagenome (GOLD analysis project Ga0209168, IMG submission 187156) | Surface soil microbial communities from Centralia Pennsylvania, which are recovering from an underground coalmine fire - Coalmine... | ecosystem: Environmental > Terrestrial > Soil > Unclassified ...
CGTTGCGGGAGTGGGACCGGCTTTTTTTTATCAATAAGCGGCGATTGAATAACTTTGTTTCCGCGGGAGCAATTGACGCCGATAGTCCAGGCATTTGTTTGATCGGAATGCCTAAGGCCGATTGCCTGGTGGATGGCTCCTTGCAGCGCGATGACATTCTGTGCTCGCTGGGGATCGATCCTTCGAGGCGCACTGTCTTGTATGCCCCGACCTGGACGCCGTACGCATCATTGAACGCCATGGGTGAAGAATTAATCGAGCAATTGGGCCGCGCGGGATTTTGCGTGATCGTAAAATTGCATGACAATTCGCGTGACACTGATCCGCGAAACTCCGGCGGCATAAATTGGGTTGAGCGGCTGACCCCAATTCTGCGAAAGCACGAAGGGCACCTGGCGGCAAAGGGAACAATTGCACCTTACCTCGTCGCCTCCGATGTAATGATCAGTGATCACAGTTCGGCGGGCTTTGAATATCTCTTGCTGGATCGGCCATTAATCAGAATTGAAATGCCGGAGCTGATAGCGCGAACCAACATTCCTCCGGATTACGTGGATCTGCTGGTAAAAGCCTCGACCAACGCCCGGAACCCGCTGGAGACCGTACATGCGGTCGAATCGGCTTACGCTGACCCCGCTCACCTCTCAAGCGGCCGGAAGGTCGTCGCTGAGGAATTGTTCTACAAGCCTGGGACGGCTACAAGCCGTGCAATTACAGAACTTTACAAAGCTATAGAATTAAATTCTCCGGGGTAAAAATCCAAGGTGAAAATATTTCCACTTTTGCGCAAAGCCCCATGAACTGAGAGGCTGTGGCTTCCCAGCAAAGAATGTAAGTTGACCATAAACCATTTATCACAAGGCAGTTCGGGACAACTGAGCTGCCGGTTTATGCGTCAAAAAAGCTGGCACTCTGCTTGCAGCGGTTTTGTATCGGCCCAGTCGAAAAATATAGTCCGGGGTTGTATGCTGGTTGAGTTCGGAAGTGGCGGTAGTCTCTCCAGGCCGTAACATTTCCTACTCGCGGAAAAAACTCCTCAGGTGAATATGAATTACCGAAGTCTGTGTACTTTGCTCTCGTTATCACTTTTTTTCCCTTTATGTGTTCTGCCGGCGTCGGCCAGTGAACGCTTATGTGATGCCTCATTTGAAGATTGCCGCGCCCCAATGCTCAAGCTGATTCAGCAAGAAAACGTCGAAATCGACGTTGCTTTCTGGTTCATCGACGACCCCGCCATCGGGAATGCGCTGATAAAAAAAATCCAGTCAGGGGTTAAGGTACGAATGCTAGTCGACCCCCGCTCAGAGGACGCCCATTCGGGTAATACTTCTATTCTCCAGGAGTTCGCTACTGTAACGCCGCCGGTTCCGATGCGGAAGAGGATTGCACCTTCGATCTTGCACTGGAAAATGATGCTGTTCGCCGGACAGGGAATAGTAGAGTTCAGTGGCGCGAACTTCAGCCAAGGCGAGATGGTGCCCGCTAAGAATTACGTAAACTATACTGACGAGGCCATCTTCTATACGGACGACGCCGCGATCGTCAATAGCTTCCGTACAATGTATGACAAGTGGTGGGTTGATACTGTCAGCTACGCCGATTATGCGCACACGGCGCCGCCATTCCAGCTGGTTCCATCCTACGCTACATACCCCATCGAAACTGAGGTTTGCGCAACTGTAACCGGTGGGTGCGGAATGGATTTCCTTCCCTCATCTAGAACTAAGGATGACTATGGGGTTAAGAGCATTAGTGCAATCAATGCCGAAACAAAACAGCTCGACATTGATATGTTCCGCATCACCAACGCGGATATTACAAACGCAACTATTGCGGCATTCAAGCGCGGCGTTCCGGTGCGTATGATCGTAGATGCATCGGAATATTCCAACACGGACCGGGTGTGGGTTCGTTATAACGTGGATCGTCTATTCCAAGCTGGTATTCCGCTGAAGATCACCAGGCATGGTGGTCAAAACCATGAAAAGTCAGTGCTGTTTTATGGGCAGGGCCTCACTGTCTGGGGTTCATCGAACTGGAGTGCGGGTTCGTTTAATTATGGGCAGGAGCACAATTATTTCAGTACATCAGCAGTAAAGCCCTGGTTTTTTTCCTGGTTTCAGAACCACTTCGAACGTAGATGGAATTCGCCTCAGGAGTATCGGGCATTTGTTCCGATCGGACCGGGGGCGCCGGTTTATAAGGTGCCCGTCAATGGAGCGACTGGCGTAAGCCAAAGCTTAAGTCTCAGATGGGACGGTGGTCCATGGGGGCAGTTGTTCGATATTTATCTCGGCACAGGTGCAACTGGCCCGATGACCCTTATCGCTACGAACGTAGCCACTGGCGATCCCGATCCAGCACCGAGTCACGTCTTAGGCAGCTATAACCTCTCCGGCCTGGCTCCGCAGACGACTTACCGATGGAAGATTGTTTCCAAAACAATGGCCAATCTCACCTCAACCGGGCCAATCTGGATCTTCACCACGGGAGGAACCGCTCCAACTGTGGGCGCCACAGTGTCGTCGATTAGCCCCACTACAGGGGATGGCAATGGTGGAACAGCAGTGACAATAACGGGAACGAGTTTCGCTCCTGGCGCGGTTGTGTCCTTCGGCGTCTCGACGGCAACTAAAATCGTTGTCGTCAACAGTACGACCATCACCGCTGTTACGCCACCCCATGTGGCCGGTTCGGCGAATGTCACTGTCCGCAATACTGCCGGCGATCAGGGTTCGCTGCCCAATGCATTTCTCTATACGTCCACTCCGCCCCCCACTCTGCCACAGTTGAACGTAATAGTTCCCAATACGGGTTCTACCGCAGGTGGGGACACAGTCACGATCGCCGGAAGCAATTTAACGGGATCGACGGTCACCATCGGTGGAGTTCCCGCAACGACCGTGAGTCGTGGCCCAGTATCCACTGTTGTCACTACTCCCGCCGGAAGCGCAGGTTCGCCAGTGGATGTCGTGGTTACCACCCCGAATGGGTCCGCCGCCTTGAAATCGGCCTTTACCTATGCTGATCCACCCCCGCCGCCCAGTGTGAGTGCGATCTCCCCCTCATCTGGTTCGATGAATGGTGGAACCCCCATCGTGATCTCGGGCAGCGGCTTCCGCTACGGAGCAGTTGTGAGCTTCGGTGGTCCACCAGCACCAGTAGGTACCGGCATAAAAGCAGTCACAATGTTCGTTACCAACAACGCTTCACTCTGCGGCTCCGGAGTACAGTTGCCCTGCATTATTGCCACGACCCCGCCCTATGCGGTTGGCGCGACGGATGTGGTTGTCACAAACATGAATCCCGCGACCGGTGTAATCGACAGCGGGAGTGGATCCAGCACAATGAGCTCAGGGTACAGCTTCGTCACAGCGCCTTGGCTGAGTGGTGTAACCCCCAGTTCGGGGACTGTTTCCGGCGGGACCACAGTAACTATCAACGGGAGCAACTTCGTATCGGGGGCCCAGGTGCTCGTGGCAAATCAATCGGCTGTGGTGCAAAGCTTGACCAGCACCAGTATCACGGCGGTCGTACCGGCAAATTCCGCGCAAACCGCAGCGGTGTCGGTTGTTAACCCCGATGGACAAAGCAGCAATACGTTGATCTACACGTACCAATAATCAACCGATAAGAAAAATAAAGGACAACCAAGTGGTTGTCCTTTGTTTATTGCCGCAGGCGAGTTCGTGTGAACGAAAGATGGCGAGGTTTCCAATTTCAATAACTAGGTGCGTTCACCTGCATATAATGCCTCTGACATGACTTCATCAGATGGCCGGTGGAAACCAGTCCATTTTCAATTGCTGCTGGTGTTGTTGCTCCTGATCTGCGCATTCGAATTGTTTTTCAGCGCACGACGGCTGTCGCAGACCTGGGATGAAGCCGACCATCTGGTGTCGGGCTATCGCTCCTGGCTTTGCGCCGACTTCAGTTTCGACCCTACACATCCTCCATTGGCTAAGCTGGTGGCCGCTGCCCCGCTCCTCTGGATGCCGCTGCGCCAAGCTGGTCCCAGCTGTGACGCGCATGACGTCGGCGACGAGTTCGATGACGCCAGGGAGTTCTTATACTCCAATGATGCCGACCGAGTGCTGACACGTGCCCGACTTGTCATGATGTTGTTCCCGCTAACCCTCGTTGTGCTTGTATGGCAATTCACGCGCCGGCTATTTGGTCACCAAGCCGCGCTATTAGCGACCGTTCTTCTCATCCTGGAACCTAATATTCTGGCGCACGGGGCACTGGTGAACACCGATGTTGCTCTTACCACGGCGTTTTTTGCAGCCCTGTTCGCATTCTATGAGTATGTGCAGGCCCCAACTCTTGGGAAGGCAGCCCTCGTCGGTCTAGCAGTAGGCGTAACCTTGTCTTCGAAATTCTCTGGTGTGGTGGTTGTTCCCGTCCTAATCGTGCTCGCCGCAGTAGAAATTTTTCTCCAGCGACGTGTTTTGCTCGCACCCGTGCCTGGCTCCCGGAGAGTGCGCGATCTAATGGTTGCATCGAGAGTGCGCGATCTGATACTTGCGTCAGCTATCGCCATCCTACTGATTTGGTCGGTGTACGGGTTTCATTCCCAGACCCGTCCCACAACGGGTTACAAATTGAAATGGCAGCGCATTCTGTTAACCGACCGGCAAGTTCATACCAGCGGCAAAGAGCGGCCTGGACCACGCGTTATCTCTCTGCTTCGCCTAGCAAGAGTGTTACCCGAACCATATCTCAACGGACTGGAAGCGATCGTGCAAACTACCACTGTGGGGAAACGCATGTACTTGTTCGGGCACACGTACGAGACGGGACAGTGGTTCTATTTCCCGACATCGTTACTCATCAAGCTGACCCTGCCAACGTTGTTGCTGGTACTAGTGTCTGCGTCACAGTTTTCGTTTTGGTCCGCGCATGGCCGACAGCTGCTGTATTTAGCAATTCCTGCAATTATTTTTCTTTTGTTTAGCATGAGGTCAGCGCTGGACATAGGGTTCCGGCATATACTCCCGGTGCTGCCGTTCATTCTGATCTTCGCCAGCAGTGGTGCCGTTGCATTCGGTTCGAGCTCGTTCAAACGTTGGAGCGTGGTTTTTGCCCTGCTGCTTTGGCACGCGTTCTCATCCGTGCATGCATTTCCTGATTATCTTTCCTATGCAAACGAAGCTTTTGGCGGTCCGCAAAACGCGTATAAATCTTTGAGTGACAGCAATGTTGATTGGGGGCAGTCACTCAAAGAGGCTCGGGACTACCTCCGTCATACCCCGGAGACGCCTTGCTGGTTTATGCAGAACGGAACGGCTGACGCGGGATATTACCAGGTCCCGTGTGACATTTCTTTTCAAGAAAACTATCCAGCACAAATTCATCATGCGTTGCCGAAACGAATGAATGGGACAGTTTTGATCAGCGCACACTATTTGTCTGGCCTGGGCTGGTTTCAGGAATTTGGCAGTGACCCTTTTGCCTCATTTAGGTCCGCAGTCCCTGTGATGAAGATAGGCGGAAGCAGTGTGCTTGTGTTCCGCGGAGATTTCGATACCCATCTGCTGGCAGCTATTAGTGCTTCATTGCTGTCGGCCAAGCTGCTAAGGGAAGGCCAGTTCGATGCGGCGCTGGAATATGCAACCAATGCGGCAAGGCTGGCGCCTGAAGCTGCGTACCCGCAGGTTCAATTGTGTTCCGCATATGAGTCCCTCGGAAGATTTGATGCGGCCGCCGTTCACTGCCATTCAGGCCAGACCAGTTTGAGTATGCACGCCGATTACAACCATGACTTGCTCATGGTCGCAAAGGCAATTGCCAGTAACTGGCAGAAGCCTTAATCACATCAAGTTCACTGACGCTGCTGAGAGCGCGTAGCTCTGCTCAATCTTTCGATCAAGAGCCAGGGCTGGGGCTGCCCGGAAGGCGGCGGTGCTTCCCTCCAGGCGCCCCAGATTCATTCTCTGGCGCCGATCTCCTTAATTGATGTTCAGAGTGGCTTCTACAAAGTTGTGGTCAGATGGACGTACACCTCGGTCGTCCGTGGTGCCGATCTTAACCGTCACTAATGCGGCAGTTCCGGGTGCTCGCTGATCAGGAATTTCAGCTCCCGCCACCGAAATGTCGGTCGCGGCCTTTGCATAGAAAATGTGATCGATTCGGCTTCTCCGGGAACGAGTCAGAGTACCAGCTGGATTATCGGGGTATGCAGTTGCAATTCCTTTGGCTACCGCCTCGTCCCACGCACCGTTGTACTGCTGAAGGATAATTTCAACTTCTGGGGTGTAGACCTGCGCGTTTAAATCACCGGCAATGATTCGTGGCTCTGCAAATTTTGAAGCGAAAGCGACCAGTTGGTTCGCCTCCACCTGCCGTTCTGCACTCGCATTTCCAGGCCATTGAAAGTGAGTGGAGAAGAAGCTGATCAGCTTTCCATTCACATTGATCGTTGCCTCAGCAACTGGCATTTGGTAGCTCATGTAGAGTGGGGCCGAGCTGACAATGGGCCACTTCGAAAGCACCATTACGCCCTCAGGGCACCCCGGGTATTTTGGCACGTAGTAGCTGTACCAGGTGAGGCCAGTCTTCTGCTTCATCAACCCAGTGATGAGTGTCGGATCGTTGTAGCCTCCAATGGCTTCAACCAGGGAAGCGACATCCGGGTTCAGTTTTACCAACCAGTCGGTGGTCCGGTTCAGATTAATGATGTTATCAGTGCCGTGACCCCCGTAAGAAATGTTCGCTTGCACCACGCGAAGCTTGCTTTCGCTCGAAGTCCCATTGACTGCGACCACGGTGGAGGCGGAAGCGGTCCCGCCACTGCTGTCAGTCACCGTGACTTTGGCGGTGTAATTTCCGGCGGCATTGTAAGTGTGAGACGGCAGAGCTGCGGTTGAGGTCGTTCCATCGCCGAAGTTCCAGTTGTATGCAGAGGCGGTTGCGCCCGAAACGTTTGCTGTGAAATCGACGTTCAAAGGCACCGATCCGGAGGACGGGCTCAAAGCCATGCTGACAGTTGGAGTTGAACCACCCAAGGCAGGCAGGTTGGCAGCAAGAATCGTGTTGTTGTTCTCCCGCGAGCCCGGAGCCGCAGTTAAATAGGTCTGAGGAGAGAGTACGATCTGGTCAATCTCGAAACCAGATTCGCGCAGCTGTACGCGAATTGTGTGGGTGCCAGTCGATTTGAAGTAGATATTCGCTCCGTTGCCGCACCACCCATTGTCCTCCCAGCCCCATCCCTGCTCGGGATTGCCGGTGCAGCCTTGCAGAACAACAGCTGCAGCGGAAGCTGTTCCCATACGATCTATTGCTGCTCCCGTGCTGGTTACGCTGTCAGAAAATTGAACATATGCCGAGTCGTGCGTGTAAGAATTATTGGCTGCCTTGCCTCGTACCCATAAGTGATAGGCTTGGCCTGAGTTCGCGGGAAAGGTCATCTGGAAATAATTTGCCGGTGAAGCGAGCGGGGCGGCAATTTTAGTCGCAGACACCGGGGTCGTCATTGCAGATCCCCCGGCGGCTGTAGAGTCGGAGACGATTACCCACGACCCAGCCCGTACCGGAGCTTTCGACGCGTATAAAACTACGTTGGTATTAGTCGCGTACGCTGAAACGGCAGGCATGACAACGCAAACCGCAACTAGCACGGCAAGCAAAAATGTAGGGAAAGACAGCTTTCGGCGGATCGCCATTTTTGATCTCCAGCAAAGTTGTGAGGATTTGGCGTGTGCGCAGGCCTGCAATTGGTGTCCGCTGGCCAGCGTCACTTAAGCCAATCTTGTACCCAGTGTGCGAGAAGCAGCCCAGAAGTGTATAGATCACCGTAGTACATCTGTTTTTGGCTTCAGGGCTAGACAAAAATCATGATGGCGCATCCCAAGCCCTCTCCATGCCGAACTGAATCTAGGCCAGAGCTGGGGCGATGTAGGATTGCGCAACATGCTAAATAGGGTTTCCCGGATCAGGCAAGGGCGCATGGTGTGTTTCACAAAAATGGTTACCGTTGGACCCTTTCGGGAGCGGTCGCCACAGGCGCAGTCAGGTTTGAATGGACGTTTCAATAGTCATTAGTACCTATAACCGATGCGGGTTGCTGGAAGGAGCGTTACAGGCACTCCTTTCTCAAACAGCAGCCGATGTGGCATATGAAATCCTGGTTGTGGACAACAATTCCACTGACCAGACGCGCTCCGCCGTCCAAGCGCTGGCAATGCGAAATCAGCAAAAATTGAAATATCTTTTCGAGCCGAAGCAGGGGCTGTCATATGGGCGTAATACCGGAATCGCCTCCGCGACGGCCTCAATTATCGCGTTCACGGATGACGACGTTCGGGTATCAGCCGATTGGGTCAGGCGGATCAAGGCCGGCTTTGAAGCAAATCCCGATATTGATTTCCTGGGCGGGAAGGTGGTTCCACGATTGCCTGCGGAACCACCCCCATGGCTGACCAGGGAGAACTGGTCGCCTCTCGCATTGCTTGACTACGGCGAGCACCCTTTTTATGTGGACTCCGGGAGGCAGCTCTGCTTGATAGGTGCTAATTTCGCCTTCCGGCGGCGGGCTTTTGAAAAGGTGGGATTGTTTAAAGCAGACTTCCAGAGAGTAAAGGACGGCATCGGCTCCCTTGAAGACCATGAAATCCTCTTGCGGTTGTGGAGGGCGGGTAGCAAGGGTCTTTATGCACCCGAGTTGGTGGTCACAGCTGAAATTGAACCCGAGCGGATGGAAAAGCAATATCACCGGAAATGGCACGTCAGCCACGGCCGTTTTTATGCCGCTCTGCACTCTGAGGAGGTGGAGCGATCGAAGTTGGGCAAATTTTTTGGAGTCCCCGCGCACTTCTATCGGCAAGCCTTAAATGACTTGGCGGGATGGATCCGTGCACGCATAAGCAACCAGCCGGCAGAAGCCTTCACCAGGGAGTTGGGGCTTCGTTATTTCAGTGGCTTCGCTATGCGGCGCTGGCGGGAGTTCTTCGGGTTCCGCCCGGAGTAGGCTCAGTTGCGGGCGTGGACGCCCGCCCTACACGATCAGATCAATGTAGCGGACCTTCCAGGTCAGCGCCGATGGCCCGCCTGCAATAAATCGGTGTATAAAGCGTCGATATTAAACGTCAGCTGGGCAAAATCGAAGTGGCGGCGAACTCGCTCTCTTCCGGCTGCCCCCAACTGTGACGCGAGATGCGGACCTTCCAGCAGGGATAAAATTGCGTTGGCCAGCGCCGCAGGATCGTCAGGCTTCACCAAGAGACCGTTCAGACCATCTTCTATCACCTCAGGATTCCCTCCGACGTCAGTGGCAATCGTGGGTAAACCTGTTGCCATATATTCCAACAGGGCGTTAGAAAACCCTTCTGCTTGCGAGGGCAAGACCGCAATATCGCAGCACGCCAGTATTTCTGAAACATTCTGTTGCGAGCCCAAGAACAAAAAGTTGCCTTTAAGTCCGAGCGCCGAGACTTTCGACTCAAACTCAGACCTCTTTTTGCCATCGCCAATCAATACAAATTTGACTTGAGGAAACCTGGCGCAGATGCGCCGCGCCGCCTCAATCAATGTGGGATGGCCTTTTACATCGCTGTGCATGTTCCCGGTGGACACTATCAGTGTGCAATTTTCCAATCCGGGGAAAAGCTGGCCACGCCGGGGCGCGAGAAGGCGGAATTGGTCGACGTCAATGCCGTTATGAACGACCCGAATCAACTCTGGGCGGAATCCATCTTCGTGGACCAGTTGGTCACGAATCTGTCCAGAATTCACCAATACAGCGGACGAAAGCGATTGCAGGTAACGAAGAATTTTTCGCCGGCGCGGCGTGTACCACGCCAGGTGAGCGAGATCGCGGCGGCTGGAAATGATTGCGGGTGTGCGCGCCAGTCGCGCCGCAGGGATGGCCATCAGGTTCGACCACAGGTCGTGAGCGTGGACGATGTCGAAACGTGCATGGCGCAGGAACCGGGCGAGACGAAGAATCTGATAGATGCCGCGCGGTGTGTTCACACCTCCTCCAGCATTCCATTCCATCACCGACACCGTCGAGCCCTCAAGCTTCGCCAGCAATGGCCCACGCATCTGCAGGCATGCCAAGGTCACGGCATAGCGCGCGGGATCGAGCCGGAGGGCCAGTTCAACCGCCTGTGTTTCCGTTCCGCCAATTTCGAACGAATCGACCAGAAAGAAAACGCGCCTGCGCTTGGCGGATGGCCCGTGTAAGGATTGTTTACGGTCACCGGAATCCGAGGCCAGGGATGGAGACACGGTCTGCATGTCAGGTGGCGCTGAGCACCGAGATTGCGGTTGACTGTAGTTGGGTGCCGGCGCGGGCTTCAAGAAAATTCCGATGCCACAGCTCGAGCATCAACAGCAGCCAGAGTTCGTGAGAACGATCGCGACGCCCGCTGGTGTGTTCTTCGACTAGTCTGCGCAGTGCAATCTTAGAATAATACCCGCGCTCGAGAGTGCGCGGTTCGAGAAGAATTTCCACCAGATCGCGTTTCAGTTCCTGCCGCATCCAGTGCACCAGAGGCATGGCAAAGCCGCGCTTGGGCCGATGCAGCACCTCCGAAGGAACCCCGACCCGCTCTGCAAGTTTCTTCAGAATGTATTTGCCATTCATGTGGTGGAGCTTCAGCGATACCGGCAGGCTGGTGACCCACTCCAGGAAGATGTGATCGAGCATGGGAACGCGAACTTCGAGCGAAGTCGCCATGCTCATGCGGTCAACCTTGGTAAGAATATCGAACGGAAGATAGGTCTTGGTATCCAGATACAGCAGCTGTGAAACGAAGTCTTTGGCCGGAGCTTCGTCAAAGTAGCGCCGGAACAGATTCAGCGGCGATTCCACTGAATCAGACCAGGACAGAAAATCTTTACTGAACAGTTCGCGCTCGCGTCCCCACGCCGGGAAGTGCGAGACGCTGTCAATGTAGCGGTCGCGCAGGGGCAGCGAAATGTTGAATAGAAATCTTCGTCCGTAAAAGCTGGGGGTGCGATGGAAGAGTTGCTCGCGATACAAGCGGCCCAGCCATTGCGGGAGATGATCCAGCTGGCTTCGGCGCAAGAGGCGCGTATAGCGTTCGTATCCCGCGAATAGCTCGTCGCCGCCGTCGCCGGAAAGTGCCACCGTCACGTGTTCTCGCGCCAGCTTCGAAACGTAATAAGTCGGCAGGATCGATGAGTCCGCGAAAGGCTCTTCCAGCCCGGGAGTCAGTTTCTCCAGCGTGCCAACGACATCGGGCTTCAGAATCAGCTCGTGATGTTCAGTGGCAAAAGCATTCGCCACTTGCCGCGCATAGTGAGTTTCATCGAACTCGTTGTGATCGAATCCGATGGTGAAAGTTTTCACTGGCCGCGACGTGGCCTTCGCCATCAATCCGACAACGATAGAGGAATCGACGCCGCCACTCAGCATCGCTCCCAGCGGCACATCGCTGATCAGCCGCATGCGAACAGCTTCTGATAGACGCCGCTCCATCTCTTCCAGGCACTCTTCCTCGGAGATCGGCCCATGCGTGCCATAAGCCGGAAGATCCCAATATTGCTTTATGTTGACGCGCCCGTTGCGAAATTCGAGCAGATGTCCCGGCGGCAGTTTGTGGATCTTGCGAAATGCCGATTGGGGATCAGGAGTGTATCCGAAATAAAAATAATTGAGGATTCCTTCACGATTGACTTCAGCCAGACCGGGTGCAGCCTCAAGTAATGATTTGATCTCCGATCCGAATACCAGCCAGTCCCCATCGAGCGCGTAGTGCAACGGCTTTTTGCCCAGGCGATCTCGCGCCAGAAGCAAAGACCGATCACGCGAATCGTAAATTGCAAACGCAAACATGCCACGCAGGCGTTTGACGCAGTCGCTGCCGAACTCCTCATAAAGATGGACGATGGCTTCGGTATCAGTGTTGGTACGGAAGACGTGGCCGCGGGCGCGCAGCTCGTCCCGCAGCTCGATGAAGTTATAGACTTCGCCGTTGTAAACGATCCAGACGGTCTCGTCTTCGTTAGCGATGGGCTGGTGACCGGTTGAGAGGTCGATTATGCTCAGGCGGCGCATGCCCAGCCCAACTGGGCCCTTCACGAAAGCGCCGTAGTCGTCCGGTCCCCGGTGGGTAATCACATCGCACATGCGGCGGACGACCGCTTCATCGGCGAAGCAGCCGCGCTCGGTGGCCATCATTCCAGCGATGCCGCACATTGATTGGTGACTCCTCCGGCTGTAAGTCGCAGCTAGTTAAGTGGTGCGGCTTTGCAATGGCTTGGTACCTCGAACTGCGATCGGCCGATAGAGAACGTGCAGGTCCTCGAGGCCGCAATCTTCAAACCAGCGGAACACTTCTTCGTAAGTGTGCTTGGATTGATACACCGGCGAGTACCAATCGAAAGTGTCGAGCAGTCGCCACTCGCGTTTAGGGTTATCGTTCATCGGTACGGCGTAGGCCAGCATCCCGCTGAAAAACGAACCGATGCCGGGAATAAATTTCAGCCCACGATGCACGTAATACAGCGGATCTGTCGCCACGCAGAGCGCGTGCAGTGCCTTCGGCGAAAGCTTAGTAGTGAACTTGCGGTATATGTCGCTCATACGGTACCAGCGGACATATGCGCTGTACAGCCAGATGGCCACGCTGCCGCCGGGCTTCAGCAATTTGGGCAAGAGCTTGAATGACTGCTCGCAGTCAGGTGTGTGATGCAGGACGCCGATACTGTAGATGTAATCAAAGCTCTGCTCGCGAAATGGCAAGTTCAAAACGCTGGCCTGACATATCCAAACGTTGTCCCTCGGGCCCAGATTCCGGGCTGCAACATCGGCCGCCAGACTTAAGTCGATGCCCACAACATTCGCGCCCCAGCGGCTGGCAACTTCGGCAAAACGACCCATACCGCAACCAATGTCCAATATCCACTTGCCTTTTAACTCTTGTGGACTGAAGCCAGTTGATTCGACGAACTGGCGCTCAGATAAAGTTGAGACCTCGCTATCCAGCTGAGTGCGCGAGTATTTGCCCCATTCAAAGCCAAAGTTCTCGGCATAACCCTGCGACTCGACAAAACGCAACACTCCGTTGGTGACGGGAAAAATGGTGGCACAGTTGCGACATTGAACCCCGTTGTCGTTAAGGCCAAGATCTCCTTTGCAACGCAAGCAGCGGAGCATAGGGAGCAGCCGTTCAAAGTGTCCGGCGCGGGATTCTTTGGCGTTTTGTGTCCGAGATACCGATTCTTCAGCCGAGACCGTCGTGTTCGATGCCATTATTTTTCTTCCATGCGCGGCGCTAAAATCCCGCCTCGATTACTAACTGACTTTTTGCCAGACCGCCCGGTCTGCGCCCACCAGACACCGAAAGAATCCCACGATGAAGGCCAGGTGCATGGCAAATAAGAAGTACGGAACCAGGCCGTAACGCACACGCCGCATGTGCTGGTAAAAAAAGAAGCCCAGTCCAGCCCAACAATAGAAGAGGACCTGCGCGCCCAGAGCCACGCGATAAGGCGGGCTGTGCATTACGAAAATATTGCTGAGGAGTAGAGCAATGGCGAAGAACGGCACCAACCAGCGCAGCAGTTTGTGCGAGATCAGAGCAAAGGGAGTGAACCCACGCCATGGAACCCGCACCAGATCTCCCAAAGCGCGGAAGCTTCCTACAGCTAGGCGAACGCGGCGGGTAAACTCTCCGGAGACCGAACTGGCGGGAAACTCGATTGCCACCGCCTCTGGATCGTAAAGCACGGAAAACCCCAGCCTACGGGCGCGCATGGGAACCACGAAATCTTCGAGAATCGTGTTCTGAGGAATGGGCGAAAAACACTCTCGCCGCAGCGCATAGATACAGCCGCTGGCGTTAAGAATCGCGCCTAGCCGCGCTTCCATCATTCGCAGCGCGCTCTCATATTTCCAGTACGCGCCTTCGGTTTGCCGTGCGTCGGAGCCAGACTCGTAACGCACCGCGCCACAAACTGCGCCGACCTTCGGGTTAGAGAAATGGCGCACCAGGTTTTTGATGGCATCCAGTTCGAACAATGTGCCGGCGTCGCAGAAAACTAAAATCTCATTGGTTGCGCGCTCCACGGCATGGTTCAGGGCATTGGCTTTACCCTTGCGATCTTTTAGCAGAATGCACTCATAATTTTCTTCGGCAAGATTTTGCAGGATCTGGTTAGTTCCATCCTCCGAACCGTCCGATACAAATATGACCTGCAGCCGGTCGCGGGGAAAATCCAACTCGCGCAAATTCTCGAGTTTTGCCGGCAAAACCTTCTCTTCGTTATGGGCCGGCACGATGAGGCTCACTCCCGGCAAGCCCGACGGAACCGGGGTCTCAGTGCGGCGGTTGCGCGGCGATCCAAGATAGCGAAGATCTCGCCACGCCTGGGTAATCGAGTAAGTGAAAAAAAGTACAAGCGGGTATAAGACGTACGGGTACAGAACCAGCCCCAAGCTGAGCCAGAAAATCACTTTCGCGAGCAGAATAGTTTCCGGGTTCATCGCCCTCCGCGTCCGAGCAAAAGAATCTTCATGGTCTTAAACATGATAAGGAGATCGAGGGAGAGTGACATGTTCTTGATGTAGAACAGATCGTACGCCAGCTTCTCTGAGTTGTCGGCAAGAGTGGCGCAGTACCCGCGGTTGATCTGCGCCCAGCCGGTCGCACCCGGCTTCACGTTCCAGCGCTGGTTATACAGAGGAATGGCCTTCACCAGTTCCTCCTCCTGATCTGGCACAAAGGGCCGCGGTCCCACGAAATGCATGTCTCCGCGCAGGATGTTGTAAAGCTGCGGCAACTCGTCGAGGCGGCTCTTGCGCAGAAAGCGTCCTAGCCGCGTGATCCGGGGATCATCTTCCTCGGCCGGAGGATTGATCTTGCACTCGTCAATCGCGTGATACATCGAACGAAATTTGTACAAAGTGAAATGCTTTCCGCCTTTGCCCACCCGCTTCTGCAGGAACACCGCTGGTCCTGGCGAATCGAGCCGGATGGCAAGCGCTACCAGCAACATTATGGGCAAGCACAGAATTAACAAAAACCCAGAAATAATGAAGGAGAAAGCCGTCTTCCAGGCTGTCGCCCAACGTGACGACTGTAAGCCGGATGAGAATAAAAGCCAACTCATGCGCAGCGATTCCAGAGGGAGCTTTCCGGTGAGTTTCTCGTAAATCTCAGCTCCGTCCTGTACCCGAGCATATTGCGACTTGATGGCGAGCAACTCGTCCATTGGGAGCTTGCCGCGCTGGTCTGACATAGCTACCAGCACGCGACGGATCTCACGGGTCCGCACCACCTCCGAGAGTTGATTTGGAGTGCCAAGGTGAGGCAAATTGCCTTGGGCTTGCGCTGTCGAAGCGCTCACATATCCCACTAGTTGGAGTCCGAGGTCCGGTCGAGTGATAATTTCTTGGGCCAGTTTTCTGGCCAGGGGCCCATCTCCCAAAAGCACGGCGCGTTCCAGAAGGTGTTTGGAGCGGAACATCCACAGGAACAGTTCTCTCCAGAACCACACCAGAAACATCACCAGAACCAGGCCAAGCTCAAAATTTTTTGCGCCCAGCCTGGCTTTCGGATACGCAGAATAGACGACCGCCATGACCAGGGTACCAACCCCGCAAACCTGGATAAGGCGGATGATTACCTCACGCCGGTTGCTCAGAATCAGGGAATCATAGAGGTCGCCATAGTACATGCATAAAACGAACACGACAGTTATGAGCGCGATATTGGCAAAGCCGCCGTCATAGTTCAGGAAAATATCGGCGTCCCTGCCCATCAGAACTACGCACGACATGGTAAAAGCGAACACTACGACGCAGGCTTCGGAGAAAGCCAACAGCAATGTGCGACTCGGAAAGTACGCGTTGAATATCCGGATTACCATCTCACCGTTCTCTACTGCCGGCTAAGCTGCGATTGATGTTTGTTAGCTCAAGAAATACTGAGTAGCGCGAGATGCCGGAGGTAAGCTGCGGCACCGCCGCCTGAAGTTCTCCTACTTCATCTTCATGGCCTGCCCATGGCCGTTTGGTTTCCCATAAGCGTTGTAGTAGTACTGCGAATAGGCGGGCAGAGTGCTGATCCCATTCAGTACGACCCCGATTAAGTTCTCGCCGAATTCCTGCCGCGCTCTTTGTGCGATATCGAAAGGAGTTGCATTCGAGCGCACAACCATGAGCACGCCATCGCAATAGTTGGCAATCAAGGCCGCGTCAGAAACGGCGGCCGCCGGCGGCGAATCGACGATGATCCAGTCAAACAGCGGCTGCAACCGATTCAGCAAAGTACTCATTCTTCCGTTCGCGACTAGCTCCGCCGGATTTTCATTTTGGCTGCCCGCGGGTATGAGGAACAGGTTTTCCATGGGGCCACCCTGAATGATCGAAAACTCGTCGGTTTCGGACCGCAGGTAGTCGGAAAGTCCCGGGCCGGCTTCGGCGCCGAGGGTGGAGTGCAGGTGCGGATTCCGCAAATCAGCATCAACCAGCAGAACCCGTCTGCCCTCTTGCTGCACCAGGACCTGGCCCAGATTGGCGGTCACAAAAGATTTGCCTTCCTTCGGCAGCGGACTGGTCACCAGCACCTTTGAAAGCGGATGTTTTTCGCGCGCCTGATACAGTCGGCTGCGCAAGGTGCGGAATTCTTCCATTCCGTAGAGGTGCTCCTCCCCGTTGAAGAAAAGCATGGTCTTCGGATCGGGGGTCCAATTAGTCCGCCTGGTGCGATCGAGCAAGGCATCGCCTGTCATAACAGCGGCTGGAGCCGCAGCCGACGTGGCTGACATTCCGGCATTCGTTGCCACTGAGTTGACTCTCGCGTCCAATACCATTGAGTCAGGATCAGGCGAGAGCTGCGGCACATTTTCCGACGTCGCTCGCTCTTGCTCCGCTTTTTTTAATGCTTCATGAATTCGGCTCATAGTTTCCCTTCTTTACTCAGTTCACTGGATTCACGGTGCGATTCTTTCAGCTGTTCCGTGAAATTTGAAATTGTCTTCAGCGCATCCATCAGATCGAACTTGTCTGGAACTACTTGCGAAGCCGGTCCCACACTGTGGTTGCCCTCAAGGTCAAAGTCACGGGCCACCGCATCCACCACCGTCGCGTTTACTGTTTTGTGCTGGTCGACGAATGCGCTCACCAGGCAATGCTCGCAGAGCAAGTTCACCACGCGCGGAATGCCGCCTGAATAACGGTGAATTGCCGTCAGCGCTTCGGGTTCAAAAATCTGTTGGCCATTTGATCCCGCAATTCGCAGCCGCTGATGAATGTACGACCGGCTTTCTTCAGCGGTGAGAGGATGAGTCTTTGCGCGGAGTGTCAGCCGCTGCCGTAACTGGCGCAGGTTCGGGTGCTTCAGCCGCTGCTCCAACTCGGTCTGGCCCACGAGAACAATTTGCAGGAGCTTCTCGGTGAAGGTCTCCAGGTTGGTCATCATCCGAATTTCTTCGAGCACTTCGTCGGGAAGGTTTTGCGCTTCGTCAACGATCAGCACCGCGGTTTCGCCGGCGCGGTAACGCTCAAGCAACCAGTTGTACAGCTTCATCAATATCTGGCTCTTGGAAAGTGTTTCGGAAGGCAGGCCGAAGTCTGCCATCATGTAGTCGAGGAACTGGGGCACGTTCATTCGCGAATTGAAAACGAATGCCGTCGGGACCTGTTGCGCCCGCAACCATTCCAAAAGCTTGTTGATGAGCGTGGTCTTTCCCGTCCCAACTTCACCGGTCAGCAGCACGAAACCTTTGCGGCTCTGAATGCCGTAAGTGAGGCAAGCAAGGGCCTCTTCCGTATGCCGCGTCAGAAAGAGATAACGCGGATCCGGATTGACGTTGAAGGGATTCGCTCTCAGTCCAAAAAATTCTTTGTACATGAACGATTAAACCTCGACCCTGTCCGCAGGCTCGCCCAAACGCGACTTCCCGAAAGTTCCTTTGCCATTGCCGTTCACACCCGCCGGAGGATTTCCGACCCACGGCACTTGTGAAAGTACCGGCAGATCGAGAGCTGCGATCACATCGCTTTCACTGCGGAGAGATTTGTCGCGCAACTCAAGTAGCAATCCCAGGCCAAGTCCCAAAACCAGTCCGCCGCCAAGTCCGCCGCCGGCAAACAGCAGGCGGTTGGGAAAACTTGGGGAATCTGGCAGGTTGGCCGGAATCTGCAGCCGCATCTGCTCGCCCTGCTGATCGCGCTCCATTGCCGTCTGCATCTCAGACTGGCTTTTCTTATCCAGCAGGTCGTCATAAAACTTCTGCGCGGTGTCATAGTCGCGAGTCAGCTGTTTGTACTGCTCTTCCACCCCGGGGCTGAGGGCGACGCGTCCCTGGAGGACCTTGATCTGGTTTTGCAGGGTGGTTTGCTGGCGGGTAGCTTGTGCGATCACATCGGAGTACTGATGGATTTGCATTCGCAGTTGCTGAATCTCTGGCGGTTCGGCGGCATTACCCTGGGCGGACGAGGCGGCAGAGCTGCTCGGCGCAGCTGAGTTAATTTGATCCAATTGCTTTTGCAGGTCCGCAATCTGCTTCTTGGTCTTTATTACATCTGGAAAATCATCCGTATAACGTCCCTGCAGGGAAATCAGCTGCGACTGTGCCAGCGCGAGTTGCTGCTGCAGGGTTTGCGGACTACTCGCAGATTGCGAGGATTTCCAGTTCGCAAGTTGCTGGGCAAGCAACGACTCGCTATAGGTTTTGTCCTGTTGCGCGCGGCCCAAGGTCTGCGTGGTTGCGTCTAACTGCGAATTCATTCCCGACAGGATCTTCAAATTGTTGTCTTCGTCACCCGGAAGCTGGCCCATGTACTGCCTTTTGAACGCGGCGAGCTTCGCATCGAGATCATTCAGATTGCTCTTAGCGTCGTCTACCTGGCGTGACAGGAAATCAGTCGTGTTCTGGGCTATCCGCTCACGGTCCTGCAAATTTTCCTGCAGCATGATGTCGGTCACCCCGGCACAAACTGCCTGCGCCTCGCGAGGATTGCTGGCGGTGTAATCCAGATTGAAACCGGGAACCTGTGGAGCTTTGGAGGGGCCGCCGGTGAGTGCGCCGTGTGGCCCAACCGCCTTATCGTTGGGATTGGCTACTACCACCATCTGCACGGGTTCAATGGCAACTCCGCTGCGGATCTCCTCGATAACTTCATCAACATTTCCGTTGTGCAACAAGCCCTGCTGATTCAGCTTTTGAATAAGCGGACGCAAGCGATCTGACCCCAGGGCCTTTTGTTCTAAGGTCGCAACCCGTTGAGTAAGGTCCTCGGTGACCACGGGCGCGACGTAGCCTTGAGGAACTTTTTGCGGCTCCGCCAGCACCAATGCCTGGGAAGTGTACTTAGCCGGAAAGGCATACGAGATCAGAAAACCGACGAGCGGCGCCAGAAGCGTGGGGATCAGGATTATCTTTAGCCGGCGGCGCAGCATCGCGCCGTAGTCGTCCATGGTCAGTACGCGGTTTTCAATCATAGTTTGTTCCCATTCTGCCAGCCTGTGCTGGCCCTGAAATCAATCGAGCCGTATCGGCTGCGGCATCCAGTTCAGACCGATCAGTAAAATGTTTCGTCCATAAGAGGCCCCGCAGTTGGTTCCCGTGATGCTGCAACCACCGGAACTAAATGCGAATGCGTTGTATTGATAGCTGCCGAAAAACGCGAAGTGCCTTCCCAGCTTTCGATGGGCTGCTCCCCCGAAATACCAGTCGCTGTAGCTAGTCGCCGCGCCGGCTGCTGGAGAAGTCGCACCCAAAAGCGCAGAATTATGCGCGTACCCGGTATCCAGCAGAAGATTCCAGTGGCGCCCGAGGGCATGGTTGATCGACAAACGGCCCGTATCAGTTTTGGCGCCACCGAAAAATCCCGATCCCGAACCGACGTATCGCAGGTAAGCCAGCGACAGACTGGTGCGTTCCGAAACCCGGTATCGTAACGAGACTTGAGCTGAGCCAGTAAGGAAACCGTGCTGGACTTGCACGCAGGTAAGCGGACCGCCTGTGTTCAGGCATGGCAGTCCGGTTGGTATGTTCTGGAATTGTTCCTCGGGTTGGCTGAGATGGACCCACTCCGGGCCACCACCGACCCGAAAATCCAGCTTGCCGGAAATGCGATGGCCGTATTCGAGCTGGCCGAGATTTACATTCAAACTACCCGCCGAAGTCCCAGGAAAGTGCAGTTGCTCGTAAGCGTACACAAACGCAATCTGATCGTTTCGGGTAATTTGGCGGTTATAGGCCACCTGCCCGATCGATTCCTGGCTGTTGAAGTAGCAGTTTGCGCTGACCGGACAAAAGGACGTTTTCGGAGTGCTCAGGAAGTCGGTTAGGGCGTAGCCTCCGGTTATAACCACCGAGCTGCGAGGGCTCAGATATTGTGTGGCGTCTACCACTGCCATATTAGAAACTTGATTTCCAATGGCTCCATATGAAGTGTTGGAAAAAATCCCGCCTGACACGCCCCCTAATCCTTGTCCTCCTAATCCACCTGCGCCAAAGGCCGCCGCGCCGCCAAAAGAACCGAATCCAAATGCACCTTCAGGTAGATAGCTGAAGGAGTCGCGAACGGCCAGTTGACCTGTCCTCCACAGAAAACGCTGGGTAGCGGCTAGCGAGTGGACCTGATACACGCGCCCATTGGCTCCGTTATACCAGTCAACTCCGCCGACGTAATCTACGTCGAGCGGGTGCAGCTTCCACAATTTTTGCAGTTCGAGCGATCCCAAGGCGCGAGTGCTTTCTGTGTAATTGGATTTGGAGAAATCGGCGAGGTTGTTCGAGTCGAGTGACTCGCTAAGCTCCACCTCAGGCGCCAAATAGCTGCGGGTGCCGAACCCCGGTTCAAAGCTCGGCTGATCCAAGCCCGACAACGGCGGGTTCTCACTCATCTGCGTGGTGGTGTCGAGCCCGCTCGCGGCTGGCGGCGCGCCGCCAGCATTCTGGTCACTGGGAGCTTGTGCCCATGTTTTGGGGACACACAACGCCAGCAACAACAGCGAGAGCACGGATTGGGTTACCAGTTTTTTCATCGCCGGGTTATGGGACAACAACCGTATCTCCAGGCTTCAGGGCGATATTCTGCCCACCTTCGCCCTTAATAAGCTTTCTGTAGTTCACCGCCAGCTTGGTCTCGTTGCCATGTTCATTGCGAAGAACATAAATACCCTTAGTATTAGCGAACTGCGTAAACCCGGCGCTCGAGAGCGCCTGCAGCACGGTCATGTTCGGAGTCAGGTTCATTGCTCCGGGGTGCAGCACTTCGCCCGTGACGTACACGCGTTGGCTGTTCATCTGTGTGACCACGATGGTCACGCGCGGGTCGGAGACGTACTTCTTTAGTTTTTCAGTAAGCGCGGCGCCCAACTGCATGGGTGTGAGCCCGGCGGCTTGAACATCGTTCAGAAGCGGCATGGAAATTTTGCCGTCGGCCCGCACCGGAAGAGTCTCGGTGAGATCCGGCTCTTTCCACACTGAAATGTACAGCGTATCGTCTGGGCCAATCACGTATGTTGGTCCGGCCTGCGAAGCCGGGGTTGAATCGTTGGCTGCCGTCGATGCCTGTCCTGCAGCGACTGCCGCCAAACTTGCCAGCCCAAGGCACAGGAAAATGCACGTTGCGGTTCTGCGTCTCATTGGTTCTCCACTTTCACAATTTCTCCGGTTTCGAGCGATGTCATGAGGCTTCGTATTCTCCGTAACCAATTTGCTTGAGTTTATAGAGCAGGGCCTTGTAGCTGATCTGCAACTCCTGGGCCGCGCGGCGCCGGTTCCAGCGAGTCCGCGTCAAGGCTTTCAGGATCAATTCTTTTTCAGCTTCGCGGGAGGCCGCGCGAGCAACTTCCTTCAGGGAAACTCGCGTGCCATTGGACCCGTTATCTGAGCGCACCAGCATTGACCGAAGGCCGTCCATGGCTACAGATTCGTCGCCTACGGCTACGATCGCGCGCGCGGCTGCATCGAGTTCCCTGAGGTTACCGGGCCAGGAGTAGTCGAGAAAAAGTTGCTGGGTTGGAGCGCTCAATTCCGGAGCTGCGCGATGGAAAATTTCCGAGTAGCGCGCCAGAAAAAAACTCATCAATTCAGGGATGTCTTCTTTGCGTTGCCGCAGCGGTGGAATACGTAGACAAACCCCGCTCAAGCGGTAATACAAGTCTTCCCGAAAAACCCCGTTGCGAAGGTCACGTTCCAGATCCCGCGCGCTCCCGCCGATCACCCGCACGCTTCTTTCACCATCGCTGACCGTCGACAGGACTTCCATCAGACACTGCTGGGAGTCGGCACTCAGGTCGCCAACCTCATCCAGATATAAGGTCGTCGATCGCAGCTGCAAATTTGTCTTCATGGAAGAGGAACTCAGGCCAGAGCACCTCAGAATCCGAAACTCGCTGCCAGGTTGGATGGACCCATGGTGAATCCTTTTTGCGATCGTACGCTTTCCAGTACCAGGCTCACCTATCAGGAGCACCGGCACCGAATTGTGTGCCAGTTCCTTTATGAAGGCTTCCATCCCTTTCATTGTGGGATTTACTGCATTAAGAAAGGGGAGATCCATCGCGGGCTCTTGTGCGGGGACTGGCAAATTCGATTCGGCTCCTTAAAAATCCTGGCCGATGTGACGGCTCGGGGTGCAAACAGAAAAGCGCACGACTGTCAGAGCACGGCTTGGGCCACAGTAGCTGGATTTGCGCTGTCAAGCCCGTTCATCGCTCGTTCCTGTATTTTCATGTACTTGCAAAAAACTTCCGTCGTAGAGGGAACTCTGTAAAGCTACATCAAGTCGGATAAAAGAGAAAATGTTTTCCATTTTTTCCTAACCGATGGGGGGTAGCTGATAAGGTTTAATAACAGTTTGTCGTAAGCTACTCACATTCAACGCCGTTGCTTCCAGCGGACTGCTTCGCGGAATGATGTCTAGATGGAAAGGAATTATCCCTTTTGCCCGGACGAGGCTTTTACCGCTTTTCAGCGGATCGCAAAAGAGGAAATTCTGGCTGAAACTCCGCAGCGGCAGCGAGGCTTCAATTTTGCTGTTTTGTGCTCGTAACCTACTAACAATAAAAAGCTTGTTCATTAGATGATGTTTTCGCGCAAGTTATCAGAGAGTTGGTCGGGGGGCGTGGGTTAGGAAGCGTCTCGGCACTGCAATTGCAATCAGCTTAGGGTTGGAATATGTTTGGCACGATGTTCGGGCAACCTATCCGGCAAAGCTAATTAAGGAGTGATTTGGCGCAGGCTATTTCAGTTCCAGGGCCCATCACTGGCCGTCCCGTGGCCAGGCTGGCCAGTTGGTATACGGTCACGCTAGTGGCCCTGGGAGTTTGGCTCTATGGGCCTGTCCTTATCCGGCTGATACGCCAGTGGTGGTCAGACCCAAATTTCTCGCACGGATTTTTTGTGCCGCTGTTCTCGGCTTTTGTGGTGTGGCAAAATCGCGCTCGCCTGCTGGCAATCCAGTCCAATCCGTCGATCTGGGGATTGCCTGCCATCATGATCGCGCTGGCCATGCTGCTCATCGGAACATTCGGCGCTGAACTCTTCCTTTCGCGTTTGTCACTTATCCTGCTCATTGGCGGCGCAGTCGTTTTTTTTGTGGGATGGGGGATGCTTCGGGCTGTCCTCTTTCCATTGTGTTTCCTGCTGCTGATGGTCCCCATTCCGGCAATTGTATTCAGTCAGATTACTTTGCCTTTGCAGATACTGGCCTCCAAACTCGCGGCGGGAACGCTGCCAATCTGTGGGGTACCGGTCCTGCGAGAGGGCAACATCATCAATCTTCCAGCCATGCCTTTGGAAGTAGCGCAAGCCTGTAGCGGAATTCGATCGCTGATGTCGTTAACAACTCTGGCAGTTATGTATGGCTATCTGGTGGAGCGGCGGGTATGGGTCCGAATCGTTCTGGCACTCGCATCGATTCCCATTGCAGTGGCAGCGAATGGGTTGCGAATTGTCGGCACGGGATTGATCGTCCAGTACTGGGACCCGGAAAAGGCCGAAGGTTTTTTCCACCTTTTCTCGGGATGGCTGGTTTTTGTATTTTCACTCCTGATGTTGTTCGCTTTGCATCGAGCTTTCATGTTCCTGCAAAGCAAACGCGAGGGTCCAGCATGAAATGGCGCTTCATCTGCGTGCTGGTACTGTTGGGAGCAACCGCTTTGCTGTTGCGTGCTCGTAATGCGTCGGAGATCATTCCCGCTCGCCGGCCGCTCCAGTCTTTTCCGCGAAAGTTTGACGGCTGGTCATCGACCGATCTGCCGCTGAGCAAAGATGTGCTGGAAGTCCTGGGTCCGGGCGATTTCCTGACTCGTGACTACAAGCGTGATCCTAATACACCAGCGGTTGGATTGTTCATAGCCTATTTCCCGAGCCAGCGTTCAGGAGACACCATTCACTCCCCCAAGAATTGCCTTCCAGGTGCAGGTTGGGTTCCGCTGCGAGCGGACAGAGTTACTTTGAACCTACCGGGCAAGACGGCCTTTCAGGCAAACCGTTATTTAATTGCGCTGGGCCAGGACCGGCAACTGGTTTTGTATTGGTATTGGGCACATGAGCGGGCGGTGGCGAGTGAGTATTGGGCCAAGTATTACCTGGTAGCGGACTCGATTCGTATGCGCCGCTCTGATGGCTCCTTGATTCGCCTCACCACTAAATTCATGCCGGGAGAGAGTATCAGTTCGGCTCAGGAACGTTTGCTCGCGCTTGCCGACAACATCTCTCCGGTCATTGATAACTATGTGCCGCGATGATTGAGGATGTTTGTTTTCTGCGCAATGATCTTTGGATTGAGTCATGATCGGGCGTGTTGAGCGCCGACTGGGGAGTCTGGAATGAGAAGTTCTGTCTGTATGCGGTTGATCGTGGTGTTGGGCTTGTCAGTGGCTATGTTAACCGGCTGTTCGCGCGATCCGAACGTGCGAAAGCAGAAGTATTTTGAGAGTGGGCAGCGATATTATTCTGAGGGAAAGTACCGCGAAGCCATAATTCAGTTTCTCAATGCTACCCAGGTGGATAGCGGCTTCGCGGCGGCGCACTATCAGCTGGCCCAGAGCTATATCAAGCTGCAAGACTGGCAACACGCCTATCAGGAAATCGGCCGCACCCTGGAACTGCAACCGGACAATTACAAAGCGCATGCCGATATGGCGAACATGCTGGCTGCGGACTACGTTTCCACCGCGAATCCCTCGGACATTTCTACCGCCGAGGAGCATACGGACTTGCTCCTCAAAAATCAGCCGAATGATCCGGACAGTCATATTGCGGCAGCCAATTTATTGAATGCCGAACGAAAGTTTCCGGAAGCAATTGCAGAAATTCAGAAGGCGATTGCACTCGACCCCGGTCGCGGCGACTCATATTTGAATCTCGCCCTCGTCCAGACCAAAGTTGGGCAATTTGATTCTGCTGAAGCCAACTACAAGAAGGCCATCGATCTGAATGGGCAAGGCGAAAATGCGCGCATGGCATTGGCCGCCTTCTATCAAAGCCGAGGCCGTTATCCCGAAGCCGAACAGCAGGTGCAGTTGGTTATCGCAGCAAACCCCAAAGATGTCAGTGCTCGGGCTTCGCTCGCCAAACTTTATATGTCACAGGGCAAGCGAGCTGAAGCAGAACAATTTCTCGGTCAAGTCAAGCGGGACTTTCCGAAAGACTCCGTCGCTTACCGGATGCTTGGGGACTATTATTTTGCGGAAGGCGATCTCGATAAAGCCACGACAGAATACGGATCGCTCCACCAGGAGCATCCCAAGGATCCGGAAGTATCGAAAAATTACATTCAGTTGTTGATTTTAAAAAACCGATTGCCCGAAGCCGACCAGCTGAACGAGGCGATGTTGAAGTCCAACGCCAAAGACGACCAGGCGCTTACGTTTCGCGGCGAGATTCAACTGCAGCGAAACCAGATCAATGAAGCAGTTCAAACTTTGCAGGGCGTGGTGACGCGAAATCCGGATATGGCGGTTGCACACTATCAGCTTGGATTGGCCTTGAGCCGACTAGGAGAACCTGACCGCGCCGGAACCGAATGGCAGGAGGCGATTCGTTTGCGGCCGAACATGGTCGAAGCTGATCGTGCGCTGGCCGCGCTCTCTCTTCAAAAATCTGATATGGCCGGTCTCGAGCGGTACGCCAGCGAGATAATTCAGCTACAGCCTGCTTCTCCCGACGGTTATGCGCTACGCTCGGTTTCTTTCATGGCGCGCAAGCGCTATCCAGCCGCGGAAGTGGACGCACGCAAAGCTGTCGAAGTCGCTCCCCAGTCGCCGGCTGGTTACCTCGAAATGGGTAATTTGAACTCTCTCAATCACAAAAATTCAGAGGCCATCAATTGGTACGAACAGGCCCTCAATCACGATCCCAATTCGATTGACGCGTTGCGGGGACTTGCGAACGTGTATGTTTCACAGAAGCAACCCGACAAAGCTATTTCGGCGATCAACTCTCGGATTGCGACATCTCCTAACAACAGCGGTTTTTACGACCTGCTGGGTTCGGTGATGTTGACCAAAAAAGATTATTCGGGAGCGGAGACCGCACTGCGGAAGGCTGTGCAGCTGGACAAAAACAATGTCGATGCGTATGTGAAGCTCGGCCAGAGCCAGCTTGCACGAGGGGCGACGAATGAGACTCTAGGCACTTATGCCGAAGCGACCGCCGCAAATCCGAAAGAACCTGGCTTGTACATTCTGACTGGCATAGCTTACGAGCACATGCATGAGTTGGATAAGGCCAAGGGCGCGTATCAGACCGCGCTTCAGTTAAAGCCCGACAATCCCCAAGCTTCCAATAATCTGGCATATGTGCTACTCGAAACCAATGGTAGCGTGGACCAAGCCTTACAGTTGGCACAGACTGCGCGACGCAACATGCCAGACTCCTCGAACGTCGCGGACACTCTGGGTTGGGCGTTTTACAAAAAAGGCGTATACGAATCTGCGATCGGCATGTTCCAGGAAGCTATCAAGCTGGCGGCAAAGAACAAAGAGACCGACAACCCGACTTACCACTATCATCTGGGATTGGCGTACGCCCGGACGGAGCGTCCTGGGTTAGCACGCCAACATCTGGAGCACGTTCTTAAGATCGACCCGAAGTACAGTGGCGCCGATGATGTAAGAAAACAACTGGCGCAGCTGAAGTCGTAGCAATGGATCATCCCCACGGTACAGTGAAAATAGATTTACTAACCTGCCCAGCCAGGTAATTCAAAGGGAGATGCTAGATTTTTTTAACTAATTATGAAAAACCTTGTTGTTGCCGCCACTCCTGTTTCCGAATTAAAGAGCAAGATTGAGCAACGCCAGGCGCGTGTCGCAGTCATTGGCCTGGGTTACGTAGGCCTTCCGCTCGCGTTGCTTTACAGTGAACAGGGATTCCCAGTCACGGGTTTCGATATCGACGAACGAAAAGTTTCTACGATCGCTGCCGGAGGCTCCTACATTTTCCGGATTCCTGCTGCGGAAATTCAGAAAGCCCGCAGCCAGGGATTTTCTGCAACCTCTGATTACACTGAACTGGAAAGAATGGACGCCATCATCATCTGCGTCCCGACTCCGCTGAATGAATATCACGAACCCGATCTCAGCTATATAACCGGCACGGCGGAAGCGCTGGCGCCTCATCTCCAGCCGGGTCAGCTGGTAGTGCTGGAGAGCACGACGTACCCTGGAACCACCGAAGAAATCCTGGTCCCGATCCTCGAAAAAGGTAACCGCCACGGCTTGAAAGCTGCCCGCAAAGGCCAGTCTGACGAGAATACGTTTTTTGTTGCTTTCTCGCCGGAGCGCGAGGATCCCGGGAACCAAACCGTTGCCCGTTGCGATATCCCCAAGGTCATTGGCGGTTTAGAACCGAAAGCGTCGGAACTGGCGGGCGCGATGTATGGCGCGATCTTCAATCGCACAGTTCCGGTATCGTCGCCCGCAGTCGCAGAAATGACCAAGCTGCTTGAGAACATTTATCGTTGCGTGAACATCGCTCTGGTCAATGAGCTCAAGTTGCTGTGCTTGAGAATGGGTATTGACATCTGGGAAGTGATCGAAGCTGCGAAAACCAAGCCGTTTGGATTTCATCCTTTTTATCCGGGGCCGGGACTTGGCGGTCACTGCATTCCAGTGGACCCGTTTTATCTTTCGTGGAAAGCCAAGGAGTGGGACTTCCACACCCGTTTCATCGAACTGGCTGGTGAAATCAATAGCAACATGCCGTATCACGTGCTGGATTCTGTCGCCCGCGCGTTGAATCAGCAAAAGAAGGCGGTCAATGGGTCGAAAGTCCTGATCCTCGGAGTGGCCTACAAGAAAGATATCGATGATCTCCGCGAGTCTCCGGCTCTAACGATTATTGAGTTGCTAAAAAATGCAGGCGCTGAGGTGAGTTACAACGATCCATATTTCCCCAAAGTTGGCCGAGGCCGCAAGTATGACCTGCAGATGAAATGCGCGCCACTGGAGAACCTTGGTCAGTATGATTGCGTGCTCATCGTCACCGACCATTCAGACTATGACTACGAACGCATCGTTCGGGAGTCCCAACTGATCGTGGACACGCGCAAGGCCACTGGCGGCATCGATAGCCCCAAAATTGTGCACTGTTAGCTGATGAAACGATCAGGTGATCGGCTTGAAGGGTAGGGATTGATTTACCGCGAAGAGGGCCAGCTCCAGCCGGCTTGAAACCCCAACTTTGTCGAAGATATTGCTCAAGTGATGTTTGACAGTATCTTCGCTGATTTTGAAATACTGGGCGATTTCCTTGTTGGCGAAGCCGGCCACCACGGCCGCGATAATTTCCAGTTCGCGGGGAGTCAGCCGGTACTTATTCCTTTGCGGAAATGCTGACGCGGGTGTGACCAGCGTCCTGAGGTATTGCACCAGATTCGAAACGCTTTCCCGGCCAACCCAGTACTCGCCGTTCATTACCGCGCGAATACTCTTTAGCAAAATCTGGGTAGCTGAATCTTTGAGCACCACGCCTCGCGCTCCTAGCTGCAAGGCCTCGACGATCTGCTCTTTCTCGGCAGCGGCAGTCAGTAAGATAACGCGCACCGATCGGGCATCGGAGGACAATTCGCGGAGAGTGTCCAACCCTTGGCGACGCGGCATTGCTAAGTCGAGCAGCATCACCTCGGGGATGAGTTGCCGGGCCATTGTGACGGCTTCAACTCCATCACATGCTTCGCCGATCACCTTGAACTCGCCTTCCGATTCCAGAAGACGCTTCAACCCATCCCGAAAGATCGGGTGATCGTCTGCGATCAAAATGCGAACGGGTTGAGGCCTGCGATTATCCATCTCTCCTTTTCGGTTTTACTGCGGGGACACCCTGGATCCAGGAAAGCAACTATGTTCGGATTAAGTCAGGACAGATTTCAAGTTCATGTAAATAAGTTCCGTAGACCTGTACCTACTTCAACCGGTTGAAGCAACGGCACGAAGACTTCGATTCGCGAACCCTTGCCCGGTTTAGATTCTATCGTGAGATCAGCCTGGATGAGGCGCACACGTTCCCGGATGATGGTCGGCGCCTTGCCGGAAGCATCAAGTTCCGATTGCGAAATTCGCCCGGAGAACGGAAAACCAGCCCCGTCATCTTCGACAATCAGCTGCCAGCCACCATCTTCCTGGAGCAGTTGAACGATCACCTGCCTGGCGCCGCTGTGCTTGCGCACGTTTACCAGCGCTTCTTGCGCGATACGTGCCAACTCACGGCAGACGGCCGAGGGCAAAACAATCTCGTCTCCATCCATAACAAATTGCGCAGCTATGCCGGTCTCGCGTTGAAATCTCTGCACCGTGTCGCGCAGGTATCCTGCCAAACGGCGGGCGTCTACTGCCGTGGATTTCATCTCCTGCATCAGCTCACGAAGTTTCAACACTTCTTCCCGAAGCAGACCTTGGATCCTCTCCAGTTCGTCTGTCATGGAGGTGGCTTCCGGAGCATGCCTGCGTAATACGTCCACTTGCATTTCGACTCCGATGAGCGACTGCACGGCGCCATCGTGAAGCTCGCGTACCAACCGCGCCCGCTCGGCTGCGCCTGCCCGGGTCCGCAAGCGGCGCAAAAGGTAAAGATTGTAGACCGCAGGAGTGATCTGCCGAATCAGATCCTGCAGGAATCCAAGTTCCTCGTCGTTTCCGGAACGGAAATTCGGATCGAACAGGAATATCCGCCCGGTGAGCTCGTGAGAGAACGAAAAAGACGATGCGGCCACTGACTGAAATTCATACAGATCTGCAAACCCGAGCACCACGGCTGCATCGATCCGCAGAAACGAGCCTGAGGGATCTAATCCCGTAATACTGATTTCTTCCTTCTCGCCTCGTTTTGCATACCATGTTTCTGCGCGGCTCTCCTTGAGATATGCCTCGGAAGCGAGAGGGCCGGCATCGTTCCATCGCAGCTCGGGGAGCACGCTGTTCGATTCAAGCTCACCGGTATGCACGCGATGACTTCCACTCTCGCGGGTAACTATCAACACCCGCTTGGCCCCATAAAGCCGAACCAATTCACTCAAGATATGCGACAGGGAACCGGCAAGGCCAACATCAACCCGCACCAGCCGCAGCATTCTGGCGGCAATGTCTTTCTCCGCGCCGAGCTTTTTCTGACGCTCTGCCAGATAGCCGAGTAATAGGCCCATTATGATCAGGGATACCGATCCCATGAAAAGTTCTTTCGGTTCCATCCCGAGAATCTTGACTTGAATGGCGGGCATGCGGTGGTGAGTGGCCCAGGTATTCAGCGCCCGCAAAATTCCTTCTTTGAATGACACACTCTCGAGCCAGAGCAGTGAAACCGAGGCCACGGCGGTCATTACGGTTTCCCAGAGGCCCCAGCGATAGGCTGCAGCCGCCAGGACAAAAACGAAAAACAAGAAGAAGGGATTGTTCTGCCCAACTGTGTAGGGGGATATCAAAGCCGGCCATAACACATCGACACAATGCACCATTAAACGCAGCGGCGAAGAGGACTGCTGGGGCGACCTCAACAGGATCAGAATGGCCGTGGCATGCGCAATATAGAAACCCAACAGAACATAGGCCCAAGGCGAGCGCACCTCTTCCGGAGCAAGCCACACGGCAATCAGTGCCCCAAAGGCTAGAAAGACTCTGGCTGATGCCAGCCAGCGCTCAGTTCTGAGGTTTTCCTCGGGACTCAAGGGTGCCTTCCGCCAGAGTGACTGGGGCCGGAAGCGCGATAGCCAATTTCGGGTAATGACAGCCAAAGCAGTGTTCTTGCTGGATATTATTGGCTGGAACACATGCGTGGCAAGCAGAAACCCCTGAAACCCTAAAAGAGCGTTAACGGCCCAAGAATCCGGAGGTAGCTAAGGTCTTACCAACATAGTTACCAAGGTAATGTCTTAAAACTGAATAATCATCCTAGAATTGCCTGGGGCAGGTACATGTCTTCGCGTGTCAAAACGTGGGGTGCGGGGTTGGTGTGTCTGGTATTCGTCCAGATCGCCGCATCTTCGCTGTCTGGTCGCAGCTTTGGCCTAATTGCGGTTAGTGACATCCTGCAAAGCGTGCTTCTGCTTTCGGCCGTCTTCTCGTGTGTTCCGAATATTTTTCGCCACCGCGGACGCACCCGTCTCTTCTGGACTTTCATGGCAGTGGGGCTGGCGTGCTGGTTCACATACCAGCTCGTCTGGACGTATGTTGAAGTCATTCGCCGTAACGAAGTCCCCGATCTTTTCAGTTGGGACGCCTTGTTGTTCCTTCACTTTGTGCCGCTCATGGCTGCACTGGCGCTGCAGCCCAGTATCGAAGCGCACGATCGGGATTGGCGGTCCGGCTCGCTTGACTTCGCTCTGCTCCTGCTGTGGTGGGTCTATGTTTATGTTTACTCGGTCATGCCCTGGCAGTTTTCATTTGTCGATCCAAATAACTACCAGCTGAACCTCAACACTTCGTATCTTGTCGAGAAGGTCGCATTGCTCGGCGGCTTGGCGCTTCTCTGGTATCGGAGTGCGGGAGGCTGGAAAACTATTTACGGACATTGGTTCGCAGCCACCCTGTTCTATTCGATAAGTTCCTACACGGCGAATTGGGCTATGGGGCGGCACACCTACTATTCCGGAAGCTTCTACGATGTTCCGTTAGTGATTTCGATGGCATGGACGAGTGTGCCAGGGTTGCTGGCGATTGATATGCCAGTCGCGGAAATCAAGTCTGCGAAATCTTTGCCCCGCGGAGTCTGGGCCGGCAGGCTCGGCATGATTGCGGTATTTTCTCTTCCCGTGTTCGCGTGGTTTTCGGCGCTTGATGTGGGCATACCGCCGCGCGTGCACAACTTTCGATTGCTATTGACCCTGGGCGCAATGATCGTGATGGGCGCGATCGTCTTTATCAAGCAGCATTTTCTTGATGTTGAACTGATTCGGCTTTTGCGCGCCTCGCGACAATCGTTCCAGGAACTGCAGCTCTTGCAGGCCCAGCTCGTGCAGTCGGAAAAATTGGCTTCAATGGGACAGTTAGTTGGCGGGGCGGCACATGAATTAAATAATCCACTCACTGCGATGTTGGGGTATGCCGAGTTGCTGACTGCGACCGAGCTCACACCCGAACAGCGCAGTTTGGCCGCGAAAATTTCGCAGCAGACCAAGCGCGTACGCTCGCTGGTTTCAAGCTTGCTAAGCTTCGCAAAACAGGTGCCATCGAGCAAGACGCCGGTGGATGTAAACGCCATTCTGCAAACCTGCCTCAAACTGAGCCAGCCACAGATGGAAGTCGCTCACGTAGCCTCCTCGGTCGAGATGGCGAACCCGCTTCCTCGGGTTCAGGCTGATTCGAATCAACTGCTGCAGGTCTTTTCTCATATCATCAATAACGCGGTAAATGCCATGTCTGAACATGGCGGGACCCTCACGATTTCTACGCGCTCCGAGGCAGATCTGGTCATTATTCAATTCGCCGATACTGGCCCGGGGATGGTCGAGCCCGAGCGGGTTTTTGACCCCTTCTACACAACTCGTCCCGTGGGACAAGGTATTGGGCTGGGCTTAAGCGCCTGCTATGGGATCATCCAGCAGCACGGCGGGAAAATCAAAGGCAGCAATCGCCAAACCGGGGGTGCGATTTTCCAAGTCGATCTGCCGGCGCTGTCGCAACTCGCAGAAACGGAATTCGCCCAGGCGCGCGCCGCCAGCACGCCTTCCTAAGCCGTCATTTGCAAAGTGCGTTTCAATTGGCCGCAGGCAGCGTAAATGTCCCGCCCGCGAGGGCGCCGAATAAATGCCGGTACACCAGCATCCGTCAGAATTTTCTGAAACTTAAGCACTGTTTCGTCGGTCGGAGTCTGAAACGCAACTCCCGGCCCGGGATTCAACGCAATCAGGTTGATCTTCACTTTCATTCCCCGCACCAGCTCCGCCAGCTCACGGGCGTGCTGGGACGAATCGTTTGTGTTCCTCAGCAGCACGTATTCGAAAGTAAGTTTCTCCCGGTTACGCAAAGGGAACTCACGCGCCGCGGTCATCAAGTGCTCAAGGCCCCACTTTTTATTGATTGGCATGAGCTGTGTTCTTAGCTCGTCATTTGGGGCGTTCAATGAAATTGCCAGCTTCGGACGCACGCTCGCCGTGCCTAGATCGTAAATTCGCGGCACAATTCCCGCAGTTGAAACTGTCATCCTCGACTCCGGAATCCCGACACCATTGGCCAATAATCGGACCGCCTTAATGAAGTTCTCGAAGTTCAAAAACGGCTCTCCCATTCCCATAAAGACCAGGTTCACGCGATCATTCGGGGGAGACACATTTTGATTGCGTAAAATCGCTATCACCTGCCCGACAATTTCTCCGGCAGTAAGGTTTCGTTTCACTCCTAATAGCGCGGTCAGGCAGAACTGGCAATTTACCGCGCAGCCCACCTGGCTGGAAATGCAGATTGTTGCGCGGCTCCATCCCCGAGTAGTATTGGCCAAGCCAGCTTCGCTGCCATCACCTGCCTCGCCCTCGTCCCCTTCGGGCATCCACACGGTTTCGACTGTCTCCCCGTCCGCCAGCTTCATCAGGTATCGAATAGTGCCGTCAGTGGACGAAAATTGCTGGGCAATTTCCGGCAGGCTGAGCGTGAACCCGTCGCTGCGCAGCCGGGAGCGGAAGTCCTGGGGCAGGCTGGAAATGTCGTCTATGGAGCTCGATCGCTCCACGTATAAGGCATGAAACAGCTGACGGGCACGGTAGCCGGGCTCGTCGGCTTCTTCGGTCAGCCGCGTAAGTTCTTGAAGCTCAAGCCCCAAAAGATTGCTGTTTAATCCTTTGTTCATGCATCTAATCCCTTGGCTGAGCTAATTTCTGTCGCCGAACCCATTTTAGACCGATTGCAGGCGGTAAACGACCTACTCAGCACTAACTGCTTGCTATTCATGTACTTAGCTAAACTTCCCGCAATCCTGTCCGGTGTGTAAGAATTGATACGCAGAAAACATCATGGATGAAGATCGCAATATTCGACGCGCGGTTTTGCCAAATGGGCTGACGGTCATCACCGAGGAGATGAAGCATATCCGCTCGGTATCGATCGGCATCTGGCTGAAGACCGGTTCGCGCGACGAGGACCTGCCCTGGAATGGGATTTCGCATTTCATCGAGCACATGGTTTTCAAAGGCACGCAACATCGAACTGCAGAAGAAATCGCGCGACAGGTCGACTCCATCGGCGGAAACATGGACGCGTTCACCGCCAAGGAGTGCATCAGCTTCAGCATCAAGGTGTTGAATGAGCACGTGTCCATTGCCCTCGATGTTCTCAGCGACCTGGTCTTGAATCCGGTCTTCGACGCGCAGGATATCAGCCGCGAACGCGGCGTAATTCTCGAAGAAATAAAGATGGACGAAGATAATCCCGACTACCTCGTCCACGAAATTTTCACCCAGAACTTCTGGAAAGATCATCCGCTGGGCAGGCCCATCCTTGGCACTCGCGATACGGTCAAGAAATTCGACCGTACACCAGTGTTTGATTTTTATAGCCAACGATTTTCCCCCGGCAACATGATCATCACCGCCGCTGGATATCTCAATCATGAGCAGTTCGTAGAGGTGGTGGCGAAACACTTCGCCAACATGAAGCCCATGACCAACGGCTTTCATAGTTCGCAGCCAAAGATCGTTCCGAAAATTATTCTGCGAAACAAGAAGTCGCTGGAGCAGGTGCAGATCTGCGTGGGCGTGCCGTCGTATCCCATCACACACGAGCGGAGGCACACCTCTTACATTCTGAATACGCTTCTGGGCGGCGGAATGAGTTCGCGGCTATTTCAGAACATTCGCGAGCGGCAAGGCTTGGCTTACGCGATATACAGCGACCTCAATCCTTATCGTGACACCGGTTGCATGTCGATCTATGCCGGGACCTCGCGAGCATCGGCCGGGAAAGTAGTGGAGTCGATTGTCTCCGAATTTCGCAAGCTCAAGCAGGAAATGGTCACCCCGGACGAGCTTCGCCGCTCCAAAGACCAGTTGAAAGGCAGCTTAATGCTCTCCCTTGAGTCTTCGAACGCGCGCATGTCAAACCTGGCGCGCCAGGAAATGTACTTCGATCACTTCTACGGGCTGGATGAACTGATCGCTAAGATCGAGGCCGTCACCGCAGAAGAGTTGCAGGAGCTGGCAAATCAGTTCTTTGAGACCGATAACATCGCGGTCACGGTCCTCGGAAACCTGAACGGATTGAAGCTCACGCGCGAACAGCTGGCCTGCTGAAGTATTTATTTTGGTAGCGTATCTTTCCTTCGCGCCTGCAAAGCTTCCTTTAGCTCGGGATGCTCCTGCAATACCTCGATCATTGATTCGCGCCCGATTTTCTCGCCCCACTGGCGGCCTTTTTCTCCTGATTCAGCCACGATGTTAGGAAGCACGTCGATTACTTTCTGGCCGAGTGGGGTCGAATAAAACTCGATTAAGCCTTTGATGTCCGCGTCAGACAAATATTTGTCATACACCGGCATAGCGAGGCCAATCAATTCCTGCGAGTCTATTTTGGAATGGAACTTTTCAAAGAACAGCTGAATTAGGCGGTCACGGTATTCTCCGGCGGGAAAAGAGCTCGTGAGCAATGGCCTAATGTTTGTTTCCATAGTGGCCATAGACTGCGTCATCGCGCGTTCAGCGCCCATGAGTTGTAGGAGCCGCCGGATGTCGGCCTCTTTTTGAGGATCGATTTTATATTCCTTATTGGCTCGTGCGGCAGCGGCGACGCTTTGGTCAGGGTTGGAGTCGGTGGCAGGGGAAGAAGCATCCTGAGCAGAGCAGAACACTCCTAGTAGAAATACACTGACCAGAGCAGCGGCGAAAGCTTTCATAAAACACTCCTACCCGAAGGGTTAAACGATAGTACCCCTCCTTGTGAAGCAAGCGAGATCACGTTGGGTGCTGCACCTTGGGTGCCATTGCCGTTCGCGATCCTACGCGTCCTGTAAAATTTAATTACGGAACTCCTGGAGCAGTCCTTTAATTGTCTTTTCTCTCTGAACTCAATCCGCAGCAGCGTCAGGCGGTCGAAACCACTGACGGGCCGGTGCTCATTCTGGCTGGTGCGGGCAGCGGGAAGACGCGCGTCATCACTTACCGCATTGCTCATCTGATCGAGAGCGTAGGGGCCATGCCGGAGTCGATTCTCGCCATGACCTTCACCAACAAAGCTGCCGCTGAAATGGGAGAGCGAGTTGAGAAGCTGGTCGGCGGACTGTCCATAGCCAAGCCGGTCATTTCGACTTTTCATTCTTTTTGCGTGCGGCTATTGCGGAGGGACATTGAGGCCATGCGGATTCCGTCGTCGGTTCCGGGCAAGCCGCCAATCGGCCATTCGAAAAGTTTCGTGATTTATGACGAGTCCGACCAGCAGCAGATCACCAAGTCGATCATGAAGCGGTTGGGCATCGACGACAAGCAGCTCACGCCGCGCGCTGTGCTCGGCCAGATTTCGTGGGCCAAGAACCACATGCTCGATCCGCAGGAGGTCTATCTCAACTCCGCTGATCCGAAGACCGAACGCGTTGCCCAGATTTATGCGGAATACCGCAAAGAGCTGCTGCGCGCCAATGCCCTCGATTTCGATGACTTGCTGCTCGAAGCGGTGCGGCTGCTGAAGTCGGCGTCGGAAGTTCGCGACTACTACAATCGGCGCTTTCAATACATTCTGGTCGATGAATATCAGGACACTAATCGTCCGCAATATGAATTGATGCGAATGCTGGCGGGCACGCGGCATAACGTTTGCGCCGTGGGTGATGAAGATCAGTCGATCTATTCGTGGCGCGGCGCCGATATACGCAACATTCTGGAGTTCGAAAAAGATTTTCCTGAAGCTAAGATCATTCGCCTTGAGCAGAACTATCGCTCGACTCAGAATATTCTGCAGGCGGCCTCGGCGGTGGTTTCGAATAATCTGCGGCGCAAGGGCAAGAACCTGTGGACCTCACGCCAGGGCGGCACCAAGACTGGATACTACGAAGCGCCGGACGGGGAGAATGAGGCCCTGTTTGCGGCCGATGCCGTTGCTCGATACATGCGGGAAGCCAACGATCGCGGCGACGACGCGCGGGCTGCGGTGCTTTACCGCACCAATTCGCAATCGCGATTGTTCGAAGAGGCGATGCGGCGCTATCAACTGAAATACCACGTTGTCGGCGGGTTCTCGTTTTACGAACGCGCCGAGATCAAAGATCTTATTTCTTATTTGAAGGTCATTCACAATCCCGACGATTCGGTTTCGCTGCTGCGCGTAATTAATACGCCTGTCCGCGGGATTGGAAAGACGACGTTGGAAGTTGTGGAACGCGTTGCGCTCGAGACCGGACTTTCACTCTGGGGAGCTATTGGCGAGTGCATTCAGCGCGGGCTCCTGCCGGCGCGGGCCCAGCAGGCCCTGAAATCATTTCGTGACTTGATTGAAGATTCGCGGGCGATGGCTGCGGGAACGTATGTGGAGAGGCTGCAGGAGAGCGCAGGCCAGGTCGAATCATCGCAATATGGCCATGTGGGGACGGGCGTCCACGCCCGTCCGGCGGAGCAGGGCTCCGCAAGTCAAGCCGATAATAACGATGAAACCGAATTCGATCCATCCGCCTTTGACTTCGGCGGAGGAGAGTTTATTCACGCAGGAGTCGCGCGAGACGATGCCCCGGACGGGTATGGACGCCCGTCCCTACAAGAGCAGGTACCAGCCGATCGCATCGAAGGCTTTCGCGCTCCCGGCGAGGCAGCCCACACCGCCGAGTTGCTCAAATTTTTGATCGACCGCACCGGCTACATCAAAATTCTTGAAGCCGAAGATTCGCCAGAAGCCTACTCGCGAATTGAAAATATTCGCGAACTGGTCAACGCCGCTATGGATTCCAAAGATCGCGGCGAGACTCTCGATCAGTTTCTTGACCACGCTGCCCTGGTCAGCGACGCCGATGCCTATGACGCGCGAGCGCAGATCACCCTGATGACCTTGCATGCGGCGAAGGGCCTGGAATTTCCGTTGGTGTTTTTATGCGGCATGGAAGAAGGTTTGTTCCCGCACTCGCGGACATTTCTGAATCCTGACGACATCGAGGAGGAGCGGCGCCTCTGCTACGTAGGCATGACCCGCGCCATGGACCAACTGGTGATCACGCGCGCAGTTTATCGCCGGCGCTACGGGACTGATATGCCGGAGGCCAGCATACCTTCCCGGTTCCTGGATGAAATCCCAGCAGAGTTGGTGGAGGAATTAGGAAAATCTCGCACGAACCGTGTGGGTAGGACACTCTTGTCCGACCAGGGAGCGGCAACTCGGCCAGGTCGTTACGGCTCTTATTCCCAGGGAAGGAGCGTTCGGACAGGAGTGTCCGAGCCGCACGGGCAGCATTATGCCTATGAGGACGAAGACCAGTCAGCGGCATGGAACGAGAGAGCCGAGGCAGCACGGAAGCCTGCGACGCCGAAATACAATTCGATCGACAACATTGCCGAGTTCTTCGCCTCGCGCGGGAAAAAATTCAGTGTGGCGAAAGTCCCAGTCGAAGAGCCCAAAGGACGACGCGGCTTTCGACCCGGGCAGAAAGTGAAACATCCAAAATATGGAGAGGGAACGGTCTACCATCGCGAGGGAGAAGGCGAGGAGGCCAAGATTACGGTACAATTTCCTCGCTTCGGCTTAAAGAAGCTGGTGGAAAAGTATGCCCAACTGGAAAAAGGGTGAGGAAGGTTTGGTAATTTTGAAATTGAGTAATTTTGTAATTTGAAATCAAACTCTTAAGCTCCGCAGGCTTACGGTTTTCAATTACAAAATTACTCAATTACCCAATTACAAAATCCAAGGATCTCATGGCCAATACAACTGCACTCAGCAAAGACGAACGTAAGAAATCAAAACGGGCGGCGCGCAAGAAGCGCAAGACCGA
>Ga0209168_10000475_pt1 | contig 39108 bp, 36 predicted proteins | sample Coa_R1_FD_187156 | JGI IMG/M metagenome (GOLD analysis project Ga0209168, IMG submission 187156) | Surface soil microbial communities from Centralia Pennsylvania, which are recovering from an underground coalmine fire - Coalmine... | ecosystem: Environmental > Terrestrial > Soil > Unclassified ...
GATGTTTCGTTTCGGGATCGATAATCTTGAAACTGCGCGCGAGTGCGAGGCTAAGGCCGCCTGCAATGACAGGCAAGCGAGCTTCCGTTTCGTCGCTGTAAGGGCGATCGAATTGCGGTTCGGGAACCGACTTTTCCAATATGCGCTCGAGTCCAATATCGATATCCATCTTCTCAAACGCGTGAACGCTCTCCTGCAGTCCCTTCGTGAGGGGTAGGTCGTAATACTCTACTCTGACTCGCTTATTCGCTCTTGCCGTGCGCTGGGCCATGAGAAGCAAATCAGCTACTTTTTGGTCGACAAACTCGTAGTAACGCTTAATGTCTTCCTTGTCGACCTCCAGGCCCGCGGCGACTCGAAAGAAACGCTCAATCTGCTGGATGCCTTGCACGTGCTTATATGGTTTCAGGTTATGAACCGGCTCGAGGGGATTCGTACGGGGGTTTTGCATGGTGGATCTCCAAAACGAGGCCGACTCTCGCTGCGAGCATCTCAGATGGTTCAGCGCTCGCTCGAATACTCGAGAATCGCTGTTAGCTTAGATAACCTAAAAGCGTGTGGAGTTACCTACGGACAAAATATTTCCGATTATTTTGGCCGTCAAAACTTGGGGTCGAGAGGGCACCAGACCGACCTTCGACCACTACAAACGTAAGGGACAGGGGAACGATGCCGCGGTGCGCGAGAACGGAGCACCATAGGAAGCAGGAGGGCGGTCCCAATAAGGCTCAGAGACTTGTGAAACGACGTAAGCCGGAATAACGAAAGCGGGCGCGTTTTCGCGCTTTCCAATGTGCCGGAGCGAACAAATCGGAACTCAAATCACCTTCCCCTTCGGGCGCTCGACTCCCCTCCGGGGCACCAGCGAGTCACAATTCAATCACAGGCCCGTCTGTCCCACATTCACCGGTTCCGGGACGCTGGCCACGGGTTGCGGGTTGGCCATATTTCTTGCCAACGTTTTCCCATCGATCTCTTTTTCCCATCGCGCCACGACGAGCGTCGCAACGCCATTGCCGAGCATGTTGACCACCGCGCGGGCCATGCTCATGAATCTGTCGATTCCGAGGAGCAAAGCCATGCCGGCCACCGGAATGGTCGGAATTACGGTCAGCGTTCCTACCAGCGCGATGAAAGCGGCGCCCTGCACGCCGCTGGCTCCCTTGGACGTCAGCACCGCAACGATGAAAATTGTTAGTTGCTGCCCAAGCGTCAGATGAATGTTCGTTGCCTGAGCGATGAACAGCGCCGCCAGCGTCATGTACATGCTGCTTCCGTCAGTGTTGAACGTGTAGCCCGTCGGCACTACCAGGCCGACCAGTGATTTCGAGCAACCCAACTTCTCCATCTTGCTCATCAGCGTGGGCAGCGCGGGCTCCGAAGAACTGGTCGCCAGCGTGAGCAGGATCTCTTCCTTGATGTACGCAAGGTATTTGAAAATGTTGAAGCCGATAGCCCAGCAAACAGCACCCAGGATTACAACAACAAAGACGATGCAGGTGAGATAAAACGTGGCGATCAGTTTCAGCAAGGGGCCAAGCGCAGTAATGCCATACTTTCCTATTGTGAATGCCATCGCCCCAAACGCGCCGATTGGCGCGAGGCGCATGACTATATTCACGACGCCGAACACGGCATGCGTCATCCCGTCAAATAAATCGACTACGTGCTTGCAGCGGGGTCCCATCGAGGACAGAGCGAAACCAAACAGGATGGCGACGAGCAGAACCTGCAGAATGTCCCCACGCGTGAACGCATCCACAATCGTGTTGGGGATGATGTGCAAAATAAAATCGGGCACGCTTTGCGCTTTGGCGGCGCCGGCATAATCGGCCACGGCTTTGGTGTCAAGCATCGCAGGGTTTACATTGAAGCTCGCGCCCGGCTTCGCTACGTTGGCCACAATGAGTCCGAGTAGCAGAGCCAGCGTGGAAATGATTTCAAAATAAAGCAGCGCCTTGCCGCCGACTCGTCCTACCTTTTTCATATCTTCCATGCCGGCGATGCCCGTAACCACCGTGCAGAAGATAATCACCGCGATGATCATAGTAATCAGGCGGATGAAGCCATCGCCGAGCGGCTTCATGGCCACCGCAGTCGCAGGCTTGACGATTCCGAGAACAATCGCGACCGCGATTCCGAAAAGCACTTGCCACGATAGGCTGGTATAGAAGGGTTTCTTTTTCCCGTTGGAGGCGGCTGAGGTAAGGGGTTGGGTGGCGCCGATTTCTTGCATCGTAATTCTCCTTCAGCGCATCCGCGCCGAGATTATGATTCGAGCCACTTACCAGGGTCTTGCAGCGCGTCGGCCAGTTCATTCAAGAAAGATGCCGCGCGCGCGCCGTCCACGACACGGTGATCGCTCGACAGTGTCATCGTCATCATGGGACGTATGCCGGGCTTGCCGTCGACCGGCACCACACGATCCGTGATACGCCCCACGGCCAGAATGGCGGCTTGTGGCGGGTTGATAATAGCGCTAAAAGCGTCCACTTTGTACATCCCCAAATTGCTGATCGTGAACGTTGCGCCGGCAATGTCGCTGGGCCGCAATTTATTCGAGCGTGCGCGCTCCGTCAACTCCTGCCGTAGCGCTGCGATTTCGCCAAGCTTCTTTGCCTGCGCCCCGGGAATCACGGCAGCCACGACTCCGTCATTTACGGCCATGGCTATTCCGATATTTACTTCCGGGTTGAGGCGAATTCCTTCGCCCGTCCAGCTGGCATTCAAGCGCGGATGTCTTACCAGGACTCGCGCCGCAAGCGCCACCAGGACGTCTGTGTGCGTCACCTTCACGCCCTGCGCTTTTTCGATCGCCGATCCCAATTTTTCGCGAGCGTCGTTAACTGCTCCTGCGTCGGCTTCTCGTACCACAAAGAAATGCGGCACGGTAGTCCAGCTTTGCGTGGTTCGCTCGGCCATCAGCCGCGCGATCGAGCTCATAGTTTCCAGGGAGCCAGGAGCGGCATCCTTAGCTGTTGCGGGCGACGGTGACGCGACCAGTGCCATCACATCTTCGGCGAGAATTTCTCCATCGCTTCCCGTGCCACGCACGTCGCTGAGATCGATACCATGCTCTTTGGCTAGCCGGCGTGCCTTGGGAGAAACTCGCGCGGTTGACGAGGCAGGAACGCTGGAAGTTTTCGTAGCTGGCGCAGGGGCAGCGGATGCAGCCTTTGTATCCATCCGTCTACCGGTGCCGGACGCTTGCGTCTCAGCTGGAGGCTTCTCGCCCGGCATGACGATCCAGGCAATCGTTTGGCCCACCGGGATGACGTCGCCCTCGTGCGCCTTTATTCCGGCAAGAATTCCTTCCGCCGGCGATTCAATCTCGACGACCGCCTTGTCGGTTTCTATTTCGAGCAGCGGCTCGCCTTTGGCTACGGCTTCGCCTTCTTTTTTTCGCCAGGAGAGAAGCTTCCCGTTTTCCTGCGCCATTTCCAGGGCGGGCATTACGATGTTGTGGGCCATGATGTTTGGGAACGACGAAACAGCGCGCCGTTATTTTGAAACGACGACCCTTTCTGTTTTTGCGCTGGCTTCGACCATTTCCAGAACGCGCTGGCTGGGAGCGGCTTCATGCTCCCGCGTGGTATCTAGCGGACCATCGACGGTCACATAGGGAGCGCCGGCCACCAAAAGTTTTTCAGCCGGGAACCGCGTGATGACTTCGTGGCCGGTTTCAGTGACCACAATTTCCTCCTCGATGCGCGCTGCGCTCCAGCCATCCGTTGAAGGCCAGAACGTTTCGAGCGCGAAAACCATGCCCGGCTTGATTTCGTGAGAGTGCTCAAGTGAAACGAGCCGGCTGATGACCGGCTTTTCCCAGATCGCGAGGCCAATTCCGTGGCCGTACTGCAGCGCGAAGGCCGCCTCTTCATCCGGGAAACCGAACTCTTTCGCCTTCGGCCACACCGATGCGATTTCTCCGGTCGTGCGTCCGGGACGAACCAACGAAATTGCCGCGTCCAGATATTCGCGGCAACGTTTGTAGGCGTCAATCATGGCGCGCGAAGCGTAACCGATCGTGAAGCACCGGTAGTAGCACGTGCGGTAGCCCATGTACGAGTGCAGAATATCGTAATAGACCGGATCGCCGGGACGCAGCACGCGATCGGAAAAAACATGCGGGTGCGGATTGCAGCGCTCGCCGGAAATCGCGTTCACCGCTTCCACGTATTCCGAGCCGAGATCGTAAAGAACTTTGCTGACGAGGCCGACGGCTTCGTTTTCGCGCATGCCGGGCTTCATTGCGCAATATAAATCGTGATACGCCGCGTCCACCATCATCGCGGACATATTCAGCAGCGTGATTTCATCGCGCGTTTTGATCACGCGCGCGTCGGACATGATCTGCTGCCCGTCCACCACCGTAATTCCTTCGCGCTGCAATGCGAACAGGATGGGAGGCTCGACGATATCGATTCCCAGCGGCTCCTTATGCAGGCCGCGCTTTTCGAGTTCAACGCGGATTTTCTTGGCCACATCTTCGGCGCGGCCCATCTCCGGCGACATTGCCCCGCGCAGCAGCGGAATGCCCGCGCGCGAGCGCTCTCCGAGCCAGGGACAATGCAGTTGATGATGCTTGGCGGCTGATCCGAAATCCCACAAAATTGGCTCGTCGTTCCGAGGAAGCAGAGAGAAGCGGCTCATCTTGTCTTGAGCCCACGTGCCGATGTGCGTCGCTGTCAGGTAACGCACATTGTTCATGTCAAAGCAGAGGAGCGCGCCCATCTCTGACTTTTCGAGCAGTGCCTTCGCGCGCGCGAGGCGCTCACGGCGCAAACGATCGAAATCTACTCGCTGTTCCCAGTCAACCGCCATCGATCCATATGTAGGTAGGGCCATGGCATGCCTCCTGCGTGAAATCTTACGTAGCACAGGCTTCAGCCTGTGTGGTTTTGATTTGAGCCGAACCCGGAAAAAAGCACACAGGCTGTCCTTCATCACCATTCAGGATAAAAAAGCCTGTGCTACTAAAACTAGGACCGCTTACACATCGCGCGCGCCGCCTCAAACACTTGCTGTTCGCTCGGAATGGTCGCGTCTTCAAGATGCGGCGAAAATGGAACCGGAACGTGCATGGCCCCGATTCGTTTTACTGGCGCGTCCAGATCGTAAAAGGCTCCCGTGGCAATGACCGAAGCAATCTCCGCGGTAACGCCGTATCTTTCGTAACCTTCATCCACCACGATTGCCCTCGAAGTTTTTTTCGCCGATTCGATCAGCGTCTTCTCATCGAGCGGCCACATCGTCCGCGGATCGACTACCTCCGCGCTGATTCCGATTTCTTCCAGCATGTTTGCGGCGCCGAGCGCCACCTGCACCATGCTGCTGGTGGCCACAATTGTGATGTCATCGCCTTCGCGTTTGATGTCCGCCACGCCGAATGGGATCGTGTATTCCTCGCTTGGCACGGGACCCTTGAACTTGAACATCATTTTATCTTCAAAAAAGATGACCGGATTATCATCGCGGATGGCCGTCTTCATCAATCCCTTCGCATCATACGGCGTCGAAGGCAACACAACTTTCAATCCTGGAATGTGGCTGAACCACGCGTGCAGCGATTGCGAATGCTGCGCGGCCGAGCGGCGGCTGGCGCCAAGCGTCGCGCGCATCACCATCGGAACTTTCCACGCGCCTCCCGACATGTAATGAACTTTCGCGGCCTGGTTCACCATCTGGTCCATCGTTAGCGTGACGAAATCTCCAAACATGATGTCGACCACGGGGCGAAGTCCCGTCATCGCCGCTCCTACCGCTACGCCCGTGAATCCGGCCTCCGATATTGGAGTATCTATGACGCGCAATTTACCGAACTCTTCCACGAGCCCCGACAAAACCTTGAACGGCGTGCCGGCTTCCGCCACGTCTTCACCGATCAGGCACACGGTAGGATCGCGGCGCATCTCTTCCGCCAACGCCTCCCGCACCGCCTCTCCCAGCGACAATTCTCGAACGGCGACCTCAGGCATAAATGTCCTCCTCCACTTCGTCCAGGCCCGGATAATCAGCCTTGATCGCAAATTCTGCGGCGGCATCGATCTCGACATTGGCTCTCGATTGAATTTCATCGAGTTTCGCCTGGTCCGCGACCTTTTGCTCCGTCAGCCAATCGCTAAAAATTTTGATGGGATCGCGTTCGGCCATCCAGCGCTGTTCCTCAGTCTTGGCGCGATAATACTCACGATTCACGTCACCGACATGATGGCCCTTATAACGGTACGTGTTGCACAGAAGAAATGCGGGACCTTTTCCTGAACGCACTTGGTCCACCACGCGCTTGGCTGTTGCATACACAGCCCTGACGTCCTGCCCGTCCACGCTTTCCGCTGGAATTCCGAATGCCGCGGGACGTGCCAGAATTTCACCTCTCGTCGTCTCGGAAAAATGCGTATATTCGTTGTACATATTATTTTCGCAAACGTAGATGACCGGCAATTCCCAGAGCTTCGCCATATTGAGCACTTCGTACAAAAGCCCCTGGCCCAGCGCTCCCTCGCCAAAAAAACATACGGCAACTTGTTTCGTGCCCAGGTGCTTCGCGGAGAATGCGGCTCCCGCAGCGATCCCGACGCTTCCTCCGACAATCGCATTCGCCCCGAGGTTGCCGCTTTTCGGATCGGCAATATGCATCGATCCGCCTTTGCCGCGGCAGTAGCCCGCTTCCTTGCCGAGCAATTCGGCGAACATGCGATCCGGCGCAGCGCCCTTGGCAAGGCAATGCCCGTGACCGCGGTGCGTGCTGGTAATGTAGTCGTCGCGGTTGAGCGCTTCGCAAATTCCCACGGCGACAGCTTCTTCGCCAATGTAAAGATGGGCGAGGCCGGGCATCAGCGCGCGCGTATACAGGTCGTTCACCTGCTCCTCAAACAGACGGATCGAAACCATCTGCTTGTACATGTGAAGCAGTCTCTCGGTGCTGAGTTCAGAACCGGCCCCGGAATTGGACTTGGATTGATTTGTGGCAGTGGTCATCTCGAAACTCCTGACATTTTTGCTAGCACCTCGAAAACAACGGCAAAGTCTTGCTCCACTAACCCCATGCCTCGGGCCGCAGTCAAAAATTCGTTGGTGACTGCAGTTGTGGGCAGTGGCACATCTAGTTGGCGCCCCATCTCCAGCGCCAGCAGCATGTCCTTTTGCATCATGTTCACGTTGAACCAGGCTTCTTCCGGCATCTTCAGCACGAAGGGTCCGCGGTACTGAACCATCGGCGAGCCAATCACGCTGTGCGTCAGAACGTCCACCGCGGTCTCACGCGCGATACCGCTTTTTTCCGCGAGCAACACTCCTTCGGAAAACGCCAGCATTTGAACGGCGAGACTTAGATTTATCGCAATCTTCATGGAAAGCGCAAGGCCGTTCTCGCCAACGTAAGTGACTTTCGGACCAATATCCTGCAGCAAAGGTTTTACGCGATCGAAAGTTTCGCGGCGCCCGGCAACCATCACCGACAATTTCCCTTCCTGCAAAGTAATCACGCTGCCGGAAACTGGCGCATCAACCATGTCCGCGCCTTTTTCCCTGACTTTGGAAGCAAGCGCGCGACTTGCCGACGGACTCACAGTGCTCATATCAATCAGGATTTTGTCGGCGCTGAATCCGGCAAGAAATCCATCCGGTCCATCCGCGACGGTCTTCAAGGCTTCTGTGTTCGTGACCATGGACAAAGTTACATCCGCAGCTGCGGAAACTGCGCGCGGAGTTTCTCCCCACTTCATTCCCTGGTCCACCAGCCACTGCGCCTTCGAGCGAGTCCGGTTATACCCGGTTACGGTGTGGCCCTTGTCGAGGAGCCTTTTCACCATCTGTCCGCCCATCACTCCGAGCCCTATGAATCCTAAATTCGCCATGCGCAGTGTTCTCCCTGATCGAAGATGGGTATTTTTAAAGCGCGGGATCTGGTATGCCCGGAGAGTTGCTGGAATCTTCGCGCACTTGCCGGAGATGAGCCTGCATCGCTTCACGCGCCCCTCGTGCATCACGGCGTTCCATGGCAGCAAGAATTCTCTTATGGTGAACCTGCCCGCGCGCCGGACCGCCATCGACATAAAAAGTTCGCAGGCGTTGTTCACGCAGCATTTCGACGATCGAATCGATCAGGGAGAGAACGAAAGGATTGCCCGCCGCTTCGGCCAGGGCCAGATGAAAGTCCAGATCAGCCTCAATGTAGGCGTCGGCATCTTGCCTGGCATTGTCCATCACTGCGACCGCCTCTCGCATCGTTGCCAAATCCTGCTCGTCTGCGCGTGCGGCCGCCAAGGCAGCAATCTCGGGCTCCAGAATTTCGCGAATCTCCGTCAGATGTGACGCCCCGTCCGCCTGGCCGCTCTTCAGAATACGGTCCAGAGACTGGCGCATGGAGTTGGAGTTGCCGCTGGTGATAAATGTTCCACGCCCGGGAAATGCGTCTACCAATCCTTTTTCATGAAGTGCCTTGATCGCTTCGCGGACTGCGGTCCGGCTAACGCCAAACTGCTGCGCGAGTTCGCGCTCAGCCGGTAGCTGATCACCTTCTTTGAGCGTGCCCTTCTGGACCGACTCTTCTATTTGTTGAACGATTTGTTCGTAAAGGCGCGATGTCTGTACAGCCTTATACACGGCGAATTCTCCCCATGGACCAGTTTCCCTGGTGCGCAGGCTCACCACAAACAAACCATAGGTCTAGTGGTCAGACCACGATAGCATAATTGGCCGATTTCTACAACATCCGTGGATTGAACCGAACTACTTCACCCAAACCGTCTTCACATTCGTGAATTCACGAATACCATAAGTGCTCAGTTCGCGGCCAATGCCGGAACGTTTCACTCCTCCGAATGGGACCCTGGGATCCGAAAACACCATCTGGTTAATAAAAACCATTCCAGCTTCGAGCTCATTGATGAAGCGTTCCTGCTCGTTCTTATCATTCGTCCACGCGCTTGCGCCAAGACCGAAGCGGCTGTCATTGGCGACTCGAATCGCTTCTTCCGCATTTTTCACGCGGAAAATGGAAGCCACGGGGCCAAAAAGTTCTTCCTTGTAGGCCGGAGAATTTTTTGGAATATTCGACAACACCGTAGGCGCATAATAATTTCCCTTGCCGTCCACGGGCTTGCCTCCCGTCAGAAGTTTTGCGCCGGCGTCAATCGTCTTACGCACGTCATCGTGAAGTGACGTTACAGCATCGGCCGTAGCGAGAGGCCCCACATCAGTTTTTTCATCGAACGGATCGCCCAGTTTCAGGCTCTCCATAGTGCTCACAAAGGCTTTTTCAAACTTGTCCGCGATCTCTTCGGCGACGATGAATCGTTTCGCCGCGATGCAGGATTGGCCGTTATTGGCCACGCGAGCTTTAACGCCGGTTCTTATGGCCTCGTCGAAATTCGCGCTGGGCATAACGATAAAAGGATCGCTGCCGCCGAGTTCGAGGACAACTTTTTTAATTCTTTTCGCGGCGCCCGATCCAACCTGCACTCCGGCACCCTCGCTGCCCGTCAAAGTCGCAGCGGCCACGCGCGGGTCCTCCAGAATTCTATCGACCTTGTCGGAACCGATCAGGAGAGTTTGAAAGGCGCCTTCGGGGAATCCAGCCCGCAGCAGAATCTCTTCTATCTTCATCGCGCACTGCGGCACGTTTGAGGCATGTTTCAGGATTCCAACATTTCCTGCCATCAGACCCGGCGCGATGAACCGGAACACTTGCCAGAAAGGATAATTCCAAGGCATGACCACCAGGATGACGCCAAGAGGCTGGTAACGGATGAAACTACGGCTAGCGGGAGTCTCGACAACTTCATCAGCGAGAAAGCGTTCCGCGTGTTCGGCATAGTAGCGGCAACCCCATGCCGATTTGACCGCTTCTTCCTCCGCGGAACGAAACGTCTTGCCCATCTCCGTGGTCATCAGCTTGGCGAGCGAGGCTTTCTCGTTCTCCAGAATTTCCGCCGCCTTGAGCATCATCCGCGCGCGCTCGGCAAAAGGGAGTTTGTGAAACGTCTGAAAAGTTTTAGCTGCAAGCCCGATTTTTTGGTCAACCTGAGCATCCGTCAGCGGCTCGAAGGTCTTGATGACTTGTCCCGTCGCGGGGTTAATGGTTGCAATTGCCATGATCGGTCCGATCCTCCAGAAATAATACTATCCTATCCCGGCGTCATACAGATGAGCCCCAACGTTGTACCACATTTGCCGAAGTTTCGAGGGACTCTTGGAAAGCAAGCGAGCGCTTCCAGGAAATAGAATGGCTCGAATGATTGCGAAACTGAGCGGATACCTTTTAGAACTTCCTGTCTGAATTTTTAGTAGCACAGGCTTCAGCCTGTGTGGTTTTGAATTGGTTTTTCGGCTTGTGGCGCAGAACCAAAATCAAAACCGCACAGGCTGAAGCCTGTGCTACGTAAAAATTGAGTACTTTCAAATGGTAAGGATTCGCGTTAGCTATTTTTTGTCGGACGGAGCCAGAACCGTGTTTCCAATCTGCCTGTTATATTCCGCCATATCTAATGGTGAGCAGAGGAACTCCGGCATATCGTAGTCGGGTGGCTGCAGGTGGAGAGGAAACTTGTTGAGTCCTTGCCAGGGCTCCTTATACATCTTGGGGTCGTAAATCGTCACGGTGAGTTCCATATTGTCATGGTCCACCCGGTGAAAGCGTTCCTCCACACGTAAAGCGTCGCTATGCGGACGGCCCGCGTGATCGAGCCAGCTTCTTGTATTCAGACCCACCGTATCGACCACAAAAGTGTAGTCGTCCACCCATTTTCCGACAGAGTATCCGTTCCAGCGCGGGTCCGGGTCCTTGGGGAGTTCTCGCCCGTCCGTCCAGATGACCCGGAAATTTCCATAAAATTGGTTTAAGTAAATGACCTGATTCGCGGTCTGAGCGAGCTCGATGGTCCTCAATTCGTAAAGTTCCATGCGCGGGAACCCGATCGGGTCACACTGGTCCAGTGGATCATTTGCAATTGCGGCGGGAACTTGTCTGACGCTCGGTCCGGAGGGCTTGTTGGCCTTGAGTGCTTCGAGGCCCGCTGCCGTGTATTGCAGAGGACGCATAATTCCTGTCTCGTCGGGTTGTCCGCCTTCGACGCCCTGCCCCCGTGGTGCCGTCAGTGCTACGTGCTCTAGCGCGCCACTTGGTTGGCGTCCACCATCAGCTTCTGCCGCATCCCAGACTCCGGAAATATCACGGCGGGGAGCTGGGGCCGACTTCTTCCCGGCGTATGCAGGTTTGATCGGCGGGATGCTATTCCACTTATCCGGCTTGGTCTCTTCTGCCGCCGCTTTAGGCGGAGCGGTTTGCGCGCCGAGAACAGGAGAGAGAGTTATTCCTGCTAACAGCACACCTATTGAGAACGCTAAGCATTTGGACATTTCCGAATGCCTCCGGCAGCTTAGATCTCAAACGCCCTCGTTCGAGCGATTCCCTATCACTGAAACTGTTTGCCATTAATCACGATACGCCTTCTCGGGGCGGTTGGACTCGCGCTCCCCAGGAACGCGACCGGATTGCCATTTTTCGCCGGCATGGCGTCAATTTCTACTTCATCCCCGGGCTTGAATGTGTTCTTGGTCCAGCCGATGGCCATCATGGACACCGGATTTTGACCTTCGACAATCCAATGTACGGTGTTGCCAGTTTCGTCCTTGCCGTCGAGCTTCACGAAGACATGGGGATTCGACCAAATATATTCCGTCACTGTTCCCTTCACCGTTACCGTTTTCGCCGTATCGTACGACGCGCCGCCATGATGGGCGAGAAGCGGAATGGAAATCGTCAGCAGTGTGAGAGCTACGAAGGATGTGGTCCGAAACATGCGTATCATGGCACCCCTCCATATTTTCGAACGGGACAGCATTCAGTTTAGTGCCGCTGTCCGAGGGCAGGAGCGATTCCAACGAATTTCGTGTTGAACGCCCAGATGGCCACCTTATACACCCGAAATCGTTCCGAGTGAATCACATTGTTTTGGCCGGAGCCCGAACCCGTCAGCCCTGTCCGTAACGGCGTTCGAGACGGTTGCGCATGGCCGCAAAACCCGCACCCTTGCGGTTTTCAAGGGTGCGGGTTTTCGCCCTCACGTTCATCGAAACGCAGCCGTCCCTGAATTCGAATGTACGATGTATCCCCCCAATTAATCCGCGGGCTTCGGAGGTGGCGGTGGAGGCAGCGGCTTTGTAAACTTGGAATCCTCGACCGGAAAGTTCGCGTCGACCTGTGACCATTTGTAGGTACGATTCCCTTCCGGGCTTAAGAGGCGAACCGTGTAAGGAATTTTGACTCCGCTTACGTCACGGTAGTCGTCGTAATTTGTTTCTTCCGGAAAGGCGCCGACAACGCTTTGCATTGTTGTGTAAGAGCGCAACAGCAATCCTGTTTGCGCGTCAAAGTAAATACGATCGATGGCAGCGCCATTGGGACGCGTGCCGACAACGCGATATGCGTCATGGCCGTCAATCTTCTCCATGGCGTCTACCTGAACCTTGGTGTGCTCTTCCCTGAATTTGGAATCCGGCGGGAACTCGGCGGCTTCCTTCATCAAAAGTAATTCGTCGCCGGTGTTCTCACGCGCAGGCGCGCTGAGCCACCCGATGGTTCCGTCGAAGCCAGCTACGACCGCCGGCCTCCCTGGGAATATGATCGAGACGAGCTGCTTGCCAGGAAGCTTGCGGTCGAATTCCGCTGGGGCTGTGCCCATGGCCGACGGGCCCGGAGGAGTTCCAGGAGGCGTCGGAGGAGCGGGAATCAGCATGTCGACCGTGCCCTTGTGGACGACCGTGGTGATCTTGCTGATCGCAGCGTTGCCGCCCAAAGCTTGCATGTACCTTGCAAAAACGTCCTCGGCCGCGGGTAGCGCAGGCGCCGGCGCGGCGGCGGGCTTCGGCGGAACTGGCCCTGTCACGACTGTAGCCGGGGCCATACTGGGATCCATGCTGGGATCGATCGCGGTTATATTTTTAATCGCGAGTGCAGGAAAAATTTCCGCCGCCGTTGACTCGCTGGGCGATTTTTCACCAGGGAATACAAGTGTGGGAGCGCCTTTCGCGGCGCCACGATGGCACGTGTAGCAAGTAATTTCGCGTTTGGCATCAAACACAGTGGCATTGAGCGCGAGGGTCATCGCGATCATGCTCCGCGCCACGTGTTTCTCCCTCTTGTCATCCACATCGAACTTTGGAACCGCATGACAGTACCCGCAACCAACTCCGAGAGAGAGGCTGATGTATTCCATCGCCGGGTGAATCTCAGTGGCGGGAATATCCTTGAGCACTTTTACGTTCTTGTAGAACTGCTCGGCGGTCTTGCCCTTCATGTTTTCTGCTGTGGGCGCCAAGGGCGGAGGTCCCGCCGGTGCCGGAGCCTGTGCATTCAGTGTGGTCAGGCTGGCAGCGAGGCAAATCGCGGCGATCGCCACAATCACAAGGGCTCCATAAAAACGTCGGACGGACAATCTTGTTTTCATAACTGTTCGGCCATCCTCTCGGTGAGATTCCCTTACCGTGAATTGCCGCAGTATAGGTCACATATAATCTTGCGACAAGCAAATGCGCGAAAGTCCTGCTCGTCGAATACCGGGACTTTGCGAGTCTGTGTGAAAACTGCAAAACCTGAACTTCAGCGGCTAAAAGCCGCACTGATTTTACAGCGTTTATGTCGTGGCTAAAGCCACGACCCACAAGTGTTCCGTAGTTCCCACACAGACTCTTTGCGCCCGGATATGCGGGCCCACGTCAGCCGCAATTATTTAAATGTATGGTAAAAATTTGTAGCAATTGGGTAAGCTCGGTGTCACAGTCCCAGTTCCAAACGACTCCTCCGAAGAATTAGAATGCCGGAGACGCGTCGCCAGGAAAATTGGAAATCAGGTTGGATCTAATGCTTCACGGAGGAATCCGGGATGTCCAAGCTTCGTTTGGCCATGGCTTGCTGGAATTACGATCGCACCCGCGCGTTGCTTGAAGACCGCATTTCCATCGACGGAATTGACCTGACATACATCAACGTCCCTGTTGAAGAGACTTTTTTCCGGATGATACGGCATCGGGAGTTCGACGTTGCCGAAATGTCCCTGTCGTCCTACACGCTGTCTCTCTTCAAAGACTCCAGGCCTTTCGTCGCGATCCCCGTTTTTCCGTCGCGCTATTTCCGGCACTCGTGCATTTATATCAATCGAAATAGCGGAATCCGCGCGCCAAAGGACTTGATCGGAAAGCGCGTGGGAAATCCTGAATATCAATTAACGGCCGGCGTGTGGATACGGGGAATTCTGAGCGACGACTACAAAGTGCCGGTTTCGAGCGTCACATATTTTCGCGGCGGTGAAGAAGAGCCGGGACGCACGGAAAAACTCGCGATTACGCTGCCGCCCGAAATTAAACTCGAATCGATTCCTCCGGACAAAATCCTGTCGCACATGCTTCGTGATGGCGAGATCGACGCCATATATTCTCCGCGCACGCCGTCCAGCTTTAAGCAAAATCCGGACAAAGTAGGCCGCCTTTTTGAGGACTACATGTCCGTGGAAAAAGATTATTACAAGCGAACGAAAATATTTCCGATCATGCACACCGTGGTCATTCGCCGAGAGGTTTACGAGCAACATCCCTGGGTGGCGCAGTCTTTGTACAAAGCTTTCGTGCTCGCGCAACGGGAAACTTATCAGGATTTGTACGAAACTGCGGCATTGAAAACCATGCTGCCTTGGCTTATCCGTCACGCCGAGGACACGCGGGAGCTGATGGGCGCGGACTTCTGGCCGTACGGGCTTGAGGCAAACGTGCACGTTTTGAATACATTCCTGCGCTACTCCTTCGAGCAAGGTCTCGCCAAACGCCAGCTCACGGCCCAGGATCTCTTTGTTCCGGAATCACTCGAAGCATTCAAAATTTAAGCTTCAGGCAACGCGGACCTGCACCCGAGGGAAAGGATCTTAATGGCGGATAGCGGAAATAAAGAGTCGCTGCGATGGTGGGCGCTGGGCCGCGGAGATATTGACGCCACAGTGGCTCAAGTAGGTTTTAATGTGGCGCAAATTTTTATTCCCGCTTTTCTTCTCGTGCCCATCGGCATCGCCATGGGATTCAGCGTGGGACACTTACTGCCGGGTTACGCGCTGGGATTTTTTGCCGGATCGATTGGCTTCACCTGGCTGGCGATTGGCCTCGCGAAGCGCGAGGGCCGCGCAAATGTCACCGCTCACGTGTATGGAAACAATGTCCCCGGAATTATCGCCTACACACTGTCCATCATGTTGCCGGTGTATCTTCAAACGCGCGATCAGGAACTTGCCTGGCAGGTGGGCGCAGCGGCTGTCGTCTGGACAGGAGTGATCAAGCTTGCCGCTGCGCCTTTTGCTGGCGCTATCCGGCGCTTCATTCCCAAGCCCGCTTCCATGACGGTGTTTGGCGCGGCGATGTACAGCTATCTTGCTCTCGTGCTCTTGCAAAGGATTTTCGACCAGCCGCTCGTTGGAATCATTGCGCTGACGATAGTCGCCGTCGCAGTACTGGCGAATGTGCCGATTACAAAGTGGAGGATTCCGCCTTTTCTGGTTGCGTGGCTCGTTCCGCTTGCGGTTGGTTTGGCGGTGGGTTACGTGCACCCCGTCTGGCAAGGAATTTCGCTCACACTTCCCTTCGTCAAGACTCCACGCATGTTCGAGGCTTTGAGGCTTGCACTGCCATATCTTTCGGTGATTGCTCCCATGGCCATTTATCAAATTTTGCAGGATATCGCTGCCGTCGAGGGCGCGAACGCAGCCGGAGATAATTACGACGCCCGTAAAATCGTTGCCTGTGATGGAGTCGGCACGCTCGTATGCGGCCTCGCGGGATGCGTCATTACGCCGGTCGTTTATGCGCTGCACCCGCCTTACAGAGCGATGGGGGCGCGAATCGGATTCGCGTTCTGGACTGCCATTATTTTTATCTGCATCGTTGTGAGCGGACTTTCTTCATTCATTGCACAGATTTTTCCCTGGGCGATTCTCGCCGCGATGATTGCTTACGTCGCCATCGGAGTCGGCCGGGCTACCCTGCACAGAGTGGACCAGAAATATTACAACGCGGTGCTTCTTGGCCTCGTGCTCCCGACCGGCGCGGTGGTGTCCTCCGCTGTTGGCTCCGCCCTGCCCGCGCTGAAACTTTCCGTGGCAAACCCTGAGGTCCAGGCCGCGCTCGGACGGTCTATCTATTGGTCGTCGCTGCAAGGACTCGGAAACGGATTTCTTTTTCTGGTGCTGGTCGTCACGGCCATGATCACGGAACTGATTGACCGGAATTTCGGGCGAGCCGCCATCTGGTGCCTGATCGCCGCGATTTTTTCATGGTTCGGCTTGATGCATTCCGCGATTCTTCAGTGGGGAGCCCAGCCGATGTACGCGGGAGGATGGCTCGCCGCGGCAGTCATCGTATATTCCGCGCAATGGTGGAGAGGCGATCTGGCAGAAGTGCGCTAGCGGCGAATGCGGCTTGAAACCTCAGTGCATATGGTCGCTTGACACTGGTTTGGCCTTACGTTGTAATCCGTTGGTTTGGTATACATCAGATAAACCCAGGAGCAAAGATGAAGAAGAGTCTTATTGTTCTAATATTAGCCTTGGCTTGGACGGTGGCGTCTCAGGCTCAGGAAAAAGCGCCCTTAAAGCTCGTACAAACGGTTTCTGTGCCGGGCCTCGCGCGTAAATGGGACCATTTTGGGGTCGATCTTAAGGGCCATAGGTTGTTCGTTACCTCCGAGGAAGAACCCGCTGTAGAAATATTCGACACGCAGACGAATAAGCACGTTAAAAGCCTCACCGAATTCAAGGAACCGCACAACGTTATGCCTTTCCCGGACATGAATAAAATCTATGTGGTCGACGGCGAAGCCTCCGAAATCAAAGTGCTGGATTACGAAACCTATAAATTGATCGGCCACATTCCTCTGTCGATCGACGCGGATCCTATCGCTTACGATTCCGCCACCAAGTTGCTCTACATCGTGAACGGCGGCCGCGAAGCCAAGACGCCCTACTGTCTGGTCAGCATTGTAGACACCAAGACTGATAAGAAACTGGCGGATATGAAGCTGGAATCCAACCGACTTGAATCCATGGCACTGGAAAATTCAGGATAGAGGCTGTTCGTCAACATGACCGGCGTTAATTCCATTGGAGTCGTAGACCGCCAGAAACGCGCCGTCACTCAGACATGGCCCATTTCGGCTGCGCAGGAAAACGTACCGATGCAGTACGACGAAGCGACGCATCGTTTGTTTGTCGTTACGCGCAAGCCCTCCAGGCTTGTGGTCGTGAATGCTGACACCGGGAAGGAAGTCACAAGTCTTGAGGTCGCCGATTATGTGGACGATCTTTCCTACGATGCCGCGCATCATCGCCTTTATGTTCCCGGCGGAGCCGGACAGGGCGCAGTTACCGTCGTCGAACAACAAGGCGCGGACAATTACCGTGTGATTGCAACGATCCCCACCAAGCCCGGCGCGAAGACAGCTCGCCTGGTTCCGGAACTAAACAAGTACTATGTCGGCGTTCCTGCCAAAGACAAACAGGAAGCCGCAATCCTGGTCTTTGACGTGGCGCCTTAATTTAACGAAGTTGGTTCGACGCTTTCATTGCGTGCGGGCCCCACGTTCACTCTAAATGCGCGATTAGATCGGGACGTGGGGCCTGCAGGGATTGTGATAAGGAAATATGGTCAGTGAGCTTTGAAGAAAACCAGCGAAGACGATCCGCCTTCGCCAATTCAGAAATAAAACTGGAGCAGCAAAATGATGCGACGCGTTCTGATTGTCATCTTCTCGGTAGTGGCAGTTCTGGGCATTGCCAAGTACACGATCACCGCTGCAGCCGAAGACGCAAATATTAAAGATGAAGTCCTCAAGGTCGAAGAAGCGAGGAATCAAGCCCTTCAACACAGCGACGTGGCCGCACTGGATCGCCTGTATTCGGACGATGTGGTGTATACCAATGCGACCGGCGCGTACCTGACCAAGGCGCAGCACCTGGCCAATATGAAAGACAGGACTTTGAACTTCAAGTCATTCAAGCACAGCGATGTTCAAGTGCACGTTCACGGCACCACGGGTATCGTGAGCGGGTTGAGCACTTCGGTCGTCGACTACAAGGGAACTGTTTCCAGCAACCCTCGCCGATTCATGAATGTCTATGTCAAAGAAGGCGGGCGCTGGCTCTGCGTCGCGCACTTTGAGCAAGAACTACCGAAGCAGTAAGAGGCAAATGAATGCCCAGATGCCCGGGTTGGCGTCACTATTACAGCGCCGCGAGCCCGGCTTTGGCGACCTGCTCGTCCTCATGCGATTTCGCGCCTGAAACACCAACCCCGCCGACGCATTCGCCCTGATACGTAATGGGTAGTCCACCTTGCACGGCAAGTCTGCCCGGAAACGCCGCAGTCGCGGGCCGTTCCTTAACCACCTCTTCCAGAGTCTTGGTGGGTGTGCGTGCCGCAGCGGCCGTTTGCGCCTTGAGTGTCGCGATCGGGGCACTTTGTCCCTGCGCGCCGTCCAAACGTTCCAGGTGAAGCAAGTATCCGCCTTCATCGACAACGGCGATTGTGACAGTCCATTTGTTCTTTTCTGCTTCCACCTTGCAAGCAGCCACGATTTTTTGCGCATCTGCAGCGCTCAGGCACGATTTATTCCGCACACTTTCTCCTTTTTCGCGAACGATAGAATTTAAAATGACAGACGATTAGTAGAAATATGGAAAATTCCTAAATCTTCCCGCACATCTACCAGTGATTTGAACCCCGGGAACGCCTATTTCCTGATTGGCGTTTCGCAAGCCCCCAATCGGGAGATTGGCGTTCCCGGAAAAATTGGACTAGTTACCCGACTTTGGCGTCGCCGGAACGTTCCCCTCCGGCTTGAAGGCCGTCAGAGTGTGCATGGCAATCCCCGCATACCAGAACGTACCCTGCGCATCTTGTTCGATCTTGGGCGGGTAGAGTCCTCCCATTCGCGTGCCATGCGGACCAGGATGTTCCCTTCCCATGATGTCCGGGAACGGTTCGGGGTAGTACGTATATTTCTTCGTCTTCTGGTCGAACTTGGCCAGAACGCCGTAGCTTCTGAGTGTCACCCAGATGTTATCCTGCGAATCCGCGTAGCACTCATATCCACCGAAATAGCCGTAGGGGTCTTTGTACTCCGTAATCTTTCCCGTGTCCGGATCGAGCACTCCAAGGGCCTGCCCGATATGTTCGGAGAACCACACTTTGCCTTTGGAATCCACGGTAAGACGGCGGGGACCAGAAGGCTGCGTCGGAGTTGGATATACCGACCACTTGTCAGTCTTCGGATCGTAGCCCACGATCTTGTGCGATGTCATGCCTACGGCCCAAACACGGTCCTTCTGATCGACCGTCATCCCGTAGTAATGGGCATTCGCGTCGCTCGGCGAAGGATCGTATTCCGTAATCTTCTTGGTTACCGCATCGAGTTTGCCAATTTTGCTCTTGCCCTGCATTTCGGTGAACCAAACATTGCCCTTGGAATCCGAACGAATCGTGTGCGGCGTGCTCCGGGTCGGCGTTTCGTAATGAGTGACCTTTCCGGTTTCGGGATCCAGTTCGCCTATCGAGCTTTCGTCGATTTCAGCTGTGTAGACGTGCCCGTCCTTGGCTTGCGTAATTCCATGCGGGCCGAGGACGCGGTGTCCAAGATCAGGATTCGGAAGCACGTACGTCTTGAAACGCTCAGGATAATCTAATTTGTGGAGGTCCAGTGCCTGAATCGAGTCCATGCCCATCTCGGCCACATAAACCGTCGGCGTAAATTTGCTGGGCCAGACATCGTGACTGGAAATATCTTCTTCCGTCTTTCCCGGCGCGGGAGGAGGAAGCTCATACTCAATATTGATAGCGCGGGAAAGAGCCGCTTCGTCCAGCGGAAGATCGTCCAGTTTCAGGTCGCGCGGCTTTCCATCCAGTGAAAAAGTTTCCGAAAAATATTTGATGATGTCTTCGCGTTTGTCTTCAGGAATCGCGGCGGGATTTACCTGAGGAACGCCCGTGTGCCGGCTGGTTCCATCCATGTCAAACATGCGTCCAACGGCGCGTCTCCAGGCATCCTCATCGCGTCCGCCAATTCTGTGCCAGGGAATGTGCTCGAAGCCATGGCAGCCCATGCAATTATTCATCAGGTAGTCGCGCGTAGGTCCCGGCGGATACAGGGTATCGAAATCAACGAGTTCGGCTCGCAACTTATCCGGCCTGGCCTTCAGCGCGACATCGGCTGTTTTTGTATCGCCAGATTTCAATTCGACGGTCGGCCCGGTTGAATCAAATCCGTCCTGCAGGGCGGACATCTTATAAGTTCCCGGCGGCAGATTATAAATTTGATAGTGCGCTTTATTTGTGAAAACCGTATAGACGATGTGCCGTTCCGTATCGGTAGCTCTGACTCGCACGGCATAGAGTGCGGGAATGTGCTTTCCCGAGGCCTCGCTTAACGCGTAATCCCTGTTGGCAGTGACGGTTCCGGAGATCGTTCCGTTCTGCGGGGTCGCCGTCTGTGCCGAACTACCCGATGCCCACACTAGAAATCCCATCGCAATCAAGAATGCGCCCGCCACCACTGTCTTCATTAATTTCATCATTCACCTCATCCCACCCTGGATGTTGCACTAAATCGTAGCATCGAAAACCGCCGCTGCTTCAATAATTCGTACAATAACTCGCGCTGGCCTGTCAACTTGCCATCTTATTCATTAGGAATATGTTCTCGCTTCTGGCCGCAGGACTTTCCATCTCGAATGAGATCAGTCATCCGCGGGTATTTTGGGTCGCGGAATCTCTTCGACAGGAAAAATCATGGGGTACGGCTGAAACGGAAAAATCTTGTTTTTCTTGGCTTTCAAATCCATCAGGATGCGGTCTTCGCAAACGATATCTTCGCGGATCGACCAGTCGGAATGCAGCTTATAGATGATTTTGGAGGTCCACGGCCTGGTGTACGTTTTCGGATCGTCAAAAGTCAGGCTATTTTCCAGAGTGTCGTGGTCGACGCGGCGAATTCTCTCCACGATATGCAGGGCGTCGCTATGAGGATGGCCCGCCGTGTCGAGCCAGGTCTTGTCGTTCAGGCCGATGGTGTCCACGACAAGCGTGTCCGCCTCCCAATGGCCGATCGAGTTTCCCATCCATGTGGAATCCAGATCGGCGGGATGCCCTCTCCCATCCGTCCAGATTTGACGCTGCGAGTTCCCTGTTTCGAACATCATTAGAACCCGGCCCGGCGTCTGCAGGATTTCGAACGGACCGACATGATTCATCAGCCGGGGAATACCAAACGGAGCGCAGCTCGTGATGTAAGGGTCCATCGAGTCATCAACTGCTCGGCCAAGCTGTCCCTTTCCGCACCCAATGGCATCGCATCTCTTCGCTGCCCATGCCTGCATGGGAGGCGGCTCTTCGGGAGAAAAGTTATAAGGCAGGAAACCCTTGGGAGTTCGCGGCGGTGACCAGATTCCAGTTAAGTCCGGCGTGGGGGCAGCTTGAGGCTTTGCCGCTTTCAATGGCGAATTCCTGGGCAGAGGGACAAAGGAAATGAAAAACACGGCAGCAGTGGCAAGCAGCGAACCCATCAAGTATTTTCGCATTCAAAAAACCTCGTTGACAAAGAACCAGATCAAAGCGCCGTACTATCCGGCTCGCACGGCAGCGCCAATCGGGAGATTGGCGTTCCCGGGTAAACCGCCGGTGTTCGGGGTGTCGTCAGCAAATCATGAAGCTGGCCCAGTAAAGACTTTCACATTCGTATTCAATATCCGGGAGGATCGACGGTGACGACTTGGCCGCTGGGGAATGTGACTTTCACGGGCCGTAGACTCTTCATCCCGTTGATGATGGGAAGCCCCTTCTTTTCAGGGTGCCCGTAAATCACGATCTGATCGCCCGGCTTAAATGTGTTGTGAGTCCAGCCCACGCCCCGGGCCATGACATTCGGAGGATGAAATTCCACCGCCCACGTTTCGATCGCGCCTTTATCATTTTTCACCTCGAGAAGGAGCAAAGGATGAGGATTCTGCCAATCGAACTCCTTGACTTGCCCGCTGATGGTGGCCCAATCGTCCGTGTTCCAACGCGCCGCTCCATGGTGCGCGAATGCCAGGCCCGAAATCGCAAGCAGTCCCACGATCGCTGAAAATATCACCGCAGCCATTTTTCTCATCCGGAACCCTCCAGAGAGGACGTATTGCGGACCACTCTATTCTTACGGCAAAATTTTGTAAAGCGTCGGACGTAGCACAGGCTTCAGCCTGTGTGGTTTTGCACTTAGACTGGCAAAAGTCAAATTCACACAGGCTGAAGCCTGTGCTACTGAAAAAAGCCCCTTCAACCTGTGCATTGACGTACTCCGGTGCTGACCCCTATAATAGTGGTTTCCGATCTGCATCTGGAGGGGCGATGTACGCCGTCATTCGTAGTGGAAGCAAACAGTATCGAGTAGCGCCAGGGGACACCGTAAAGGTGGAGACTCTGCCCGGCAAAGTGGGCGGTGAGATCACCTTTGGCGAAGTGTTGGCCGTGGGTACCGACGAAAAGAAACTTCTGACCGGGCCAGATGCCGCGAAAGCGAAGGTAGTTGGAAAGATTATCGCGCAGGGGCGGCATCCGAAGGTCATGGTTCTCAAATTCAAGACGACGAACCAGTACAAGATCCGCAACGGTCACCGGCAAAACTATACTGCCGTCCAAGTGAGCGGCATCGAACTCTAACAGTGTTCGGTGCGGGCTCTACTTTGAGCCTGCCAGAAAAGGGTTCGGGCTCCACTTGGGGCCCGGCAGAAAAGGGACATTCTCATGGCACATAAGAAGGGTGGCGGCTCCTCCGTAAACGGCCGCGATTCGCAAGGACAGCGGCTGGGTGTAAAACGTTTCGGCGGACAGCTCGTCCACGCAGGTACGATCCTGATTCGGCAGCGAGGCACGCGTCACAAGCCCGGGATCAACGTCGCGCGCGGCAAAGACGATACGCTGTTCGCACTGATCAATGGTGTGGTGTTGTTCCAGGACAAGGGCCAGGACGGCCGTTATATCAGCGTATTGCCGCCAGAGCAGGCTGCCGAATTGGCAAAGCCCAAGCCCGTGGCCGCCTCAGCGGAGTAACTGGTTTTGGAGTTTCCCAGGCGTCCCGGCGCAGCCGGGACGCCTTTTGTGTTTAGAAAGCAGTAGCACAGGCTTCAGCCTGTGTGATTTTGTGGCTCCCAAGGTCAAACCCACACAGGCTGAAGCCTGTGCTACCAAGGAATCCACATGTTTGTTGATGAAGCCAAAATTTACGTGAAGGCCGGCGATGGCGGAAACGGCTGCGTCGCGTTTCGCCGTGAGAAATTTGTGCCGCGCGGCGGGCCTGCCGGGGGTGATGGCGGACATGGCGGCAGCATTTACCTCGAAGCGAATCCTCACGACAACACTTTGCTGCGTTACAGGTACAATCGCGAATTCAAGGCGGATCGCGGCCGGCACGGAGAAGGCTCAAATTGCTCAGGACACGCCGGCGGGGACATGACCCTGCTGGTGCCGGTTGGCACCGTCGTTACCGACCAGGATACCGGCGAACAAATTGCCGACTTGACGAATCCGGGCCAACGCGTGCTGGTCGCACAGGGCGGACGAGGCGGTCGCGGCAATCAGCACTTCGCCAAGCCGTGGCACCAGGCACCGCGAGAATCCGAAGAGGGTGTGCCGGGGCAGGAGCGCCACCTGCATTTTGAATTGAAACTGCTGGCCGATGTGGGGTTGGTGGGCTTCCCGAACGCCGGGAAATCCACGCTGATTTCGCGCATCTCGGCTGCGCATCCGAAAATTGCAGACTATCCATTCACGACACTTGAGCCGGGACTCGGCGTAGTTTCCGCAGATAGCGCTCTGGGCAAACCTTCCGAGCGAAGTGGTGGGCGCACATTTGTCGTCGCCGATCTTCCTGGACTTATCGAAGGCGCGCACACCGGCGTCGGACTCGGCATCCGTTTTCTGCGGCATATCGAGCGCACCAGGCTGCTCGCGCATTTAATTGATACCAGCGACGCCTCCGATCGCGATCCTGTACATGATTTTGAAATTATTTGCGGCGAGCTTGCGGCGTTCAGCGAGAAACTTGCAGCCAAGCCCATGATCGTTGTGGGGACAAAACTTGACGCGACCACTGACCGAACGCGCCTGGAAAAATTGCGCGACTTCTGTGCCTCGCGCGGAATACGGTTCCACGCGATTTCAGCCGCGTCCGGTGAAGGCATACCGCAGCTGGTGAGGGCAATGGCTGACGCCCTTGATCGCCTGGCCCCGCAAGGCGCGGTAGATAATGCAGGCGACCTTGCCGAGCCAGGCAAGAATAATCCGCCGGCAGCCGCCCCTCAAACTGATGCTTCGCGAACGGATAACCGTTGAGTGTCGCGCCGCCGCAAGCCCCCCGCGCTTCCGCCGAGCGTTCAGGCGCGCGCAGGATTGCGCTGTTTGGCGGCACGTTTGATCCGATCCACGTCGGCCACCTGGCAGTCGCGCGCGCCGCGGAGCGCCGCTTTCACCTGGACGAAATCCACTTCATCCCCACGGGCCGTCCGCCGCACAAGCATCGCAGCGGAATGGCGTCCTACGCCGATCGCTATGCGATGGTGTCGCTCGCTTGTGCGGATCATCCGCGGTTTATCGCCTCCCTTGCCGAGTCTGGTCCCGGACATTCCGGCCGCGAAGTATATTACTCGGTGGAAACTGTGCGGCATTTCAAGCAGAAGTTTCACGGGACTGACACGCATCTCTATTTTTTGCTGGGCGCGGATTCGTTTCTGCATATCCCCTCATGGAAAGATTATGAAACGCTGCTGGGTTTGTGCGACTTTATCGTGGCCAGCCGCCCTGGGTTCCGGGTGGAGGCGTTGCGCCTGGTGATTCCTCCGGAACTTCTGGCGAGGAAGGGCGGCGAACATGGTCCGCTCGATCCGCGCGCCATCGCGCTGCGCCGCACGTCGATATTTGTGCTCGACACGGTTTCCAGCCACGTTTCCGCCACGCAGGTCCGGGAACGCCTGGATCGCAATGAGTCAATCCACGGGCTTGTGCCGCCGCGCGTGGAGGAATACATTACAAAGCAGGCCCTTTACCGGTGATGGAAAAGAAAGACTCATTACAACCCGAACTTCGCGTCGCCATCGCTGCCGCACAGGAAAAGCAGGCGGCGCAAATAACCCTGCTGGATTTTCAGGGCCTTGGCGCATTTACCGACGGCTTTCTGGTCTGCACGGGCTTCAGCGCGCCGCAGGTGGATGCGATCTGCGATGAGATTGAACGGCAGCTCGAGCGGATCGGCGTGCACTTGATGCACCGCGAAGGCAAGGCCGGCGCGGAATGGATGCTGTTGGATTTCGGCAGCTTCATCGTGCACGTCTTCACTGAACGAGCCCGCCATTATTACGATCTCGAGCGTCTGTGGCGAACTGCGCGCCGCATCGAGTTCACCGAACCTCGCGCGCCGGGAGCGGCAGGGGCCGAGGGATGAGCGAACCGAGGATGGCCTGGATCGCGGAGGATGCCGCGTCGAAAGCTGTCGTGGAACTCGCGCGCAAAGTCGCCGATACATCTACGACATTACTTATCACCGGAGAAAGCGGCACCGGCAAAGATCATCTCGCGCGCTTGATCCACGAACTTGGACCGCGCCGCGATGCCCCATTTCTGAAGATCGATTGCGCCAGCCTTCCGCAGGAACTCGTTGAATCCGAACTCTTTGGTCACGAACGCGGTGCTTTTACCGGCGCGGTGGAGCGCAAGCTGGGCCGATTGGAAATGGCTGGAGCGGGAACGATTGTGCTGGACGAAGTCGCGGCGCTCTCTCCCGCCACGCAGGCAAAGCTGCTCCGCGTGCTCGAAGAGCGGCAATTCGAGCGCCTGGGAAGCACTGAAACGATCACGATTGAGGCGCGTCTCATAGCGCTGACAAATTCTGATCTCGCACGGCTCGTTGCTGACGGACAGTTCCGCGAAGATCTTTTTTTTCGTTTGAGTGTATTGACGATTTCGCTTCCGGCACTGCGAGAACGTCCTGCGGATATTCTGCCGCTGGCGGATGCGCTATTGGAACGCACGGCACGCGTGCACGGTCGTCAAGGCGCGGTTTTTACCGAGCCGTTGCGGAGGATGCTCGTAGCCTACAGCTGGCCCGGCAACGTGCGTGAACTAAAAAATGCCATCGAGCGCGCGGTCGTTTTCTCAACGGCATTGACGCTCGCGCCTGAAAACTTTCCCGAGTCCGTGCGGTCCGCGGATGCCGCCGCCGGGTTATCCCTTCGTTCGCTCGAAGAAATCGAGCGCCAAGCCATTCACGCCACGCTCGAAGCCACGCGCTACAAAATCAGCAAGAGCGCCGAAATTCTGGGCATCAGTCGCAAGACCTTGCTGGACAAACGCAAGAAGTACGGATTGAATTGACGCGCGCCGCATGTGGCGCATGAATTGTAGCGCCCGCCTTCAGGCGGGCATCGTATTCGCCCTGAGGCAGGAAAGCACCGGCGTCTCGCCGGCGGGGTTCTCACAACGTTGCATAATGCAAATTCGCGCCACCGACGTACTCATGAAAATCCGCCTCGTAATGCTCGGAAAAACCCGCCGTGCGGAAGTTCGCGCGCTGGTGGACGATTATGTGACGCGTATCGCGCGTTTCACGGAAATGGAAATCACTGAGTTGCGCGAGGATTCTTCAGCTTCATTCCGCAAACTATCGCTCGATTCCGCAGCAACTATCGTTCTACTTGATGATGCTGGAAAACACCAAACCTCAGCGCAATTCGCCAAATGGCTGGGCGAAATGCGCGATCGCGGCGTGCGCGAAATTGTTTTTCTCTGCGGAGCCGCCGAGGGTTTTCCTGACGCTCTCCGCCTGCGCGCCACACAAAAACTTTCGCTCTCCTCCTTTACGTTCTCACACGAACTGGCTCGGGCCATGCTCGCCGAACAGATTTATCGCGCCTTAGCCACACTTGCCGGGCATCCATACGCGAAATAACATTTCCTTCGTCAGTGTTCACCCGGCAGACTCACATGTGCTCCAACAAGTTTCAGGCCGCCGCCTCCACAGTGTCGAATGTCTCCGCCAGGACGACGATGTCGCGCGCTAGATATGGCGCCTCCTTTCCACAGTTGGAACAGCGGACAATGGACATGCGGCGACGGGCATCTTGAAAGGTTACTGCAAAAGGTCCGAGACTTATTGGAACGGGAAGCGGAGTATCCTTTCCACAATGAAGACAAGTGACTGCAGCAAGTCTTTCTTGGCTCATGACCGTTTCCTCCATACCGAGCGCCTCGTGCGGTGCCTCTACGCCATATTGTTAGACTGCGCGGGCATCAAAATGTTGTGACCCGCGTCACGTTTGCGTGTGATGGAGCACGACTCTCAAGTTCGTCGCGTGGATAAGTCTCTTTCTTTTCAAGTGTCTAGTTGCAAAGCCATTCATTTCCCGCTCTGGCGCGAGTTCATCTTGCTGTAACAATCGAATATTAGGCTCAGCGCATACGTCATATTCTCGGTCTTGAATCCATTCCGGATATTTTCGCTCACGGGATCTATCGGGCTTCGGGATCAGATGATTGGCAGGAAAGAGAGCTGGACATGACCAAGACCGTACGCAGGTCTACGAGCGGCGCTGCAACGCGAAAGCGAAAGAGGAGTCCCCGCAAGACCGTCCAATTCTTGCACTCGCCCGCATGTGAGACCTGCCGCAAGGCACGCCACTTCATGGAGGAACGCGGCTACCATTTGAATTTCCGCGACCTGATCAAGAACAAGCTAAGTTCGACGGAGCTCGAAAAATTGATCGGAAGACACGATCATGAGGATTTCTTGAACCCGCGAAGTGAAATTTACCGGAAAAATGAAATGAAAGAGAATCCGCCGTCTCGCCGCGAAGCCATCAGCATGATGGCCAAGCATCCTGAACTGATCCGCCGGCCTGTCGTCGTTGCCGGTGGGCGCGTCGTCATCGGGTACGACGAAAAAGGAATGATCCGGTTCTAGCTGCACCGTTGTCCGCAATCACTGGGATTGCTCCAATGCATGACCTCAATCAAGAAGAGCTCCGACAACTCGCAGAAAAACTGACCACGATTTGCTCGGAAATGGTAGCGCTCGAGTCTTCTCTTTTGGAGGGACAGAAGTCGCTCCACGACGGCCACCGGCGCAGCGCCCAGAACCTGGCCCATTACCTGGCGCTGCGCCGCCACGACATCCGCGAGACTCAAGCGCAATTGGCAGCGCTCGGGCTTTCGTCACTAGGACGAACCGAGGGCCACGTCATGAACACGGTTCAGGCGGTCCTCAACATTCTAGGGAATCTTACGGGCGCGCCAATAAAGTCTCCGCCATCTCAGGAACGAACGGTTCAAATTAGCGAAGGTGCGCAGTTGCTTGAAAACAACACGGAAGCTCTGCTGGGCCCTCGACCTGCAAACCGGAATGTACGAATCATGGCCACGATGCCTTCTGAGGCCTCATGGGACTATGCGCTCGTTCGCGATTTGCTGGTCAACGGTATGAATTGCATGCGGATCAACTGCGCGCACGATAACGAAGAAGTGTGGTCAGGCATGATTCGCAATTTGCAGAAGGCTCGCGAGGAAACAAAAAAAGATTGCCGCATCCTGATGGACCTGGCCGGCCCCAAGTTACGAACAGGACCCATCGAGCCAGGCCCGGCGGTAATCAAGTGCCGCCCCAAGCGCAACGATTTAGGGCGCGTGATTGCTCCTGCGCACGTCTGGCTGACTTCCGGAGAGAAGTTGGAGCCTTCCGCCTTACCCGCAGATGCTTGCTTGCCAATTCACGCGAGATTCCTTTCCCGGCTTCGACGAGGGGACACGCTCGCGTTTCAGGACGCCCGGGGTTCTCGCCGCTCGTTGAAGGTAGTGAGCGCGACAAAAAATGCCTGTTACTGCACGCTTTCCAGAACCGCATATTTTGTTCCCGATATGGAGTTCCGGCTCAAACCAGGGGGGAAGCGCGAGCCTTCTCGAGCGTCAGAATTGCGGAGCCGCCTGGGCTCGTTGCCAAGAAAGACCCAAACGCTGCTTCTCAAGCCAGGGGACACTTTGCTTCTTTCGCGATCGCCGGACGTGGGAAGGCCGGCAAAAGTTGACAAGCAGAATCGTATTGTCGACCCCGCGAAAATCGGCGTTACGATGCCGGAGTTTCTTGATCATGTGAAGCCGGGTGAACCGGTTTGGTTCGACGACGGAAGAATAGGAGGAATCATTCGGTCCGTCGGGTCGGATGTTCTTGAGGTTGAAATCACTCAGGCGCGCGCTTCCGGAGAAAAGCTCGGCGCGGGTAAAGGCATCAATCTTCCGGAGTCCGAGCTGCGCGTGCCCTCCCTGACGGAGGCCGATCGTAACGCGCTGAAATTCATTGTGAAGAACGCCGATCTGGTTGGATATTCGTTTGTGCGTACCGAGGGCGACGTACGGCAACTCCTGACGCTTTTGTCGGAGCTTGAAGGAGAATCGCTCGGCGTTATTCTGAAAATCGAGACGCGCAAAGCGTTTGAAAATCTGCCGCGGCTCATTCTGGCCGCCATGCGCACCCGCGCAATTGGAATCATGATCGCTCGCGGAGATCTCGCCGTGGAGTGCGGGTACCAGCGCCTGGCTGAGATCCAGGAAGAAATTCTCTGGATTTGCGAAGCGGCGCACATCCCCGTGATCTGGGCAACGCAAGTACTGGAAAGCTTGGCGAAGAACGGAATGCCTTCGCGCTCTGAAATTACCGACGCAGCCATGGGCGAGCGGGCCGAATGCGTGATGCTGAACAAGGGGCCTTACGCTGTGAGCGCCGTTAAGATTCTCGACGATATATTGAAACGCATGCAGGCGCACCAGGAAAAGAAAAGCTCCATGCTGCGGCAGCTCCATCTGGCCAGCTCATTTGCCAATGCGAGCTAGTCCCATTTTTTGCAAAATATTAGTCCAATCGATTGTAATTCCCGCGAACAAGCAATGCTTACGCGAGCCGCAGGAGAATTTGCCTGGATGCAACCCGCCACCCGGATGTAGAATCGAGCTGGTGTAAGGCGAAAACGGGTTCCACTCCCGCGAACTCGCAAGTAGGCCCTGCGCAGCTGTAGCGGAGGCCTGTATGTCAAACTCAAAATTTTCAAAAATTAATTTTGCAATCATAATTCTGTTTGTGTGCGCAACTCTCCCTGCGTTTGCACAACGCGGTGGAGGTGGAGGCGGCGCGCATGGAGGCGGCGGTGGGGGATTCCACGGCGGAGGCGGCGGTGGTGGCGGCTTTCACGGGGGAGGCGGTGGTGGCGGACCACGAATGAGTGGCGGCGGAGCTCCTCGAGGAGGCTCACGTCCCAGTGCGCCATCATCCCCGGGAATGGCCGGCGCATATTCCCGTCCGATGTCGGGCATGTTGCCCCAATCCTGGGCGGGCCCATCGTCGAGATCCAGCGGTCGCGTTTTTTCTTATTATGGGAGGCCGCCTTATGGCGGCCAAACGCCAGCACCCTCGTCGATGGCTCGTTCTGCAGCGGACGGGCAGTGGCATTCCTTTGGCAGCTTCGGCGGCACGGCGGCTGGTCGCGGCTCTGCGGTAGTCCCGTGGCAGGGTAGGAGCTCTTCCGGCACGCGTTCGCAGACTTTTGGTGGCGCTCGGTCGTCAGGCATCACGCGCAGTTTCTCAGGGCAAGGCAATCAAATATGGGAAAATGCTCCTCTGGCGCGAAATGCCGGTCCTTCCCGCACTCTACCCGGCAGCTTTCACAGCAACCTGAATGGATTCGGCGTCTTTCGCGACACGGGCAGATTTGGCCGAGATACGGGAAGATTTGGCGCACCGTTCCTGTCGCACCGTGGTTTCGGTTTCCGTGAACATGAACGCTGCTGGCGCTGCGGGTTCGGATGGGGTTTCGGACTCGGCTGGTGGCCTGGCTGGGGATTCGGTTGGGGATTTGGCTGGCCATTGTTCGGGTACTGGGATTGGGGCCCGGCATGGATCGATCCGATTTGGGGCTGGCCCGGGTACGACCGCTATAAGTATCCAGCAAACTATGGGCCCGGCTATTCGTACGATGATAATTCTTCGTATTCCGCTCCACCCGAGGGTTATCAGGGCAGCGACGTGGTCGCCTCGCCGATTGATGAAGGTCAGCCCACCGCGTCGTCTCTCGATGCAGGGATTGATATGCCAACACTTCTGTATATGAGAGATGGTTCAGTGTTCGCCGCGAATGACTATTGGGTCGAGAACGGGAAACTCCACTACGTCGTCTCAAACAGCACTGAAAAAATTGTGGATCTGGACCAGGTGGACGTAAAACGGACAATCGCCGAGAATGTTAGTCTCGGAAAGCGGGTTACATTCAAGGCGCGTCCCACGCATTCAGAGCCGTAGTCAGAAATCTCTATTGCCCCCGGAATTGCGAGGCTCTTCTGCTTAGCGGTTCGGCGCTGGAAATTGTACTTTGGGCGCTTCGCGGGCTGCTTCTGGAGCCGCGAAATACGCGTTGTTGCGTTGGAATCCAGCCCAACCTGCATAAATATTGTTCGGAAAGAGTCCGATGTAGGTGTTGTAATCCTGTACCGCGTCGTTATATCTCTTGCGCTCGACGGCGATTCGATTTTCCGTGCCCGCCAGCTCATCCTGCAGACGGAGAAAGTTTTCGTTCGATTTCAGTTGCGGATAATTTTCGACAATCAGGAGCAGCCTGCCGAGGGCGTTGTCGAGCTGGCCGTTCGCGGCGATTTTTTCCTCGGGCGTCTTTGCCCCCATTAGCGCGGAGCGAGCGGAGGCGATATCATGAAAAACAGTCTGCTCTTGCGCCGCAAAACCTTTTACGGTCTCGACAAGGTTTGGAATCAGGTCCGACCGGCGCTGGAGCACGACATCGACCTGTGACCATTGAGATTTTACCGCTTCATTCTTGCGCACCATTTCGTTGCGGCTGCTGACGTACGAACCGCCAATTAGAAATGCCGCCAGGACTAAAACCACGAGTGCAATGATTCCTGCCTTCATGTCTCGTCTCCTTCACTCAATTGCGTTCACTCACCTGCAAATACTTACTTGCGCGCGTCGAGTTGCCGATCGAATTTATCCGTTACCGCTTCGACAAAAGCAAAATATTGCTCGAGCGTTTTCTCGATCGCATTTCCCTGCAGCTTCTGTTTTCCTTCGCGAAGTTCGAGGATCGTTAAGAATGCGCCGGGATCGGCGTGAGCGAATTGCGCCACGCGCTCGATGGCTGCTCGTTTGTTAGCGGCCGGCGGCTCGCCCAGTGCGATCAGCGCATGCCGAAATAGCGCGGCGAACGCCGAAAACGAAGAGGTCATGAGCTCCAGATAAGCGTTTGTGTTTTTCGGCGCTGTCAAAATTGCCTGCCGAAGGCGTAGCCAGTCCATGCGCAGCTCGCGCTCCACCTGGATCGCATGGTAATGCAAAGGCACATCGAGTCCCGCGAAAATATCTTCTCCGTAAAGCATGCGGTGATGCATTTTCATGTCGAGCAGCTCGATGGCGAACACGTCGGCGGACTTTTGCAGTTCCGGCAACGTAAAAAAAAGCGGCGCGCGATGCCCTTGTTTCATCCACCACTCCACTGGCGCGCGGAGAGCTTCCATACGCGCGGCGTCAGCTTGCTCAAGAACGCAGAGAATATTGAGATCCGAATGTTTGGAGTGGAATTCTCCCGACGCTGCGGAACCGTACAAAGCGGCGGCTTTCAAATTAGCGCCGTCGGAAGTTTTTAGTTTTTGCACAAATTCATCCAGCTTATGATCCATCGATCTTTGCTCCTCGATGTTGCGCGCAACTCACCAGCTACCGCTCGCGCCGCCGCCTCCGAACGAACCTCCGCCAAAACCACCAAATCCGCCACCACCGCCTCCGCCCCCACCGAAACCTCCGCCTCCCCAGGATCCGCCGCCATATCCGGCGCCCCCGATCCACGGTCCTCCGCGGCGGCGAGGTCCGATGGCCCCACCAAAGAGCAGTCTAAGGATAAATCCCAACACCGGCGAAAACAGGAAGACAACAAAAATGAGCAGCCACACGATGCTCGACATTGGAAAAGAATGATCCGATTGCAGGGACGGAGCCGGCGGCCCATTGGCCGTTTCCAGCGTGACTCCTCGATCCGCGGCAATAACCGAGGCGATTCTTTCGGTGAGCAGAGTCACTGCGCTGTCGTAATCGTTCCTCTGGAGAAAACGAACCATTTCGCGGCCGAAACTACCCACCTTGCCGTCCGGAAGAATGGGCTCCAGCCCGTAGCCGACCTCCACTCGATACTTGTGGTCATTCGTCGCGAGCAGGATCAAGACTCCGCGATCCTTCTGCTTCGGTCCGATCCCCCACTGCGTGGCCAGATCAATGGAAAATTGCTCGATGGGCTCGCCTTCCAGCGAAGAAACGGTCACGATGGCGATTTGCGCTCCCGCTTTGCGATCGACCTCGGCGCAAAGTGCCGTCAACTTTGCTTTCGTAGCCGGACTGAGCACGCCCGCGAAGTCATTTACATAACCTTGAGGTTTGAGGTCCTTGACTTGCTCCGCAGTTACACTTCCAGCGCAAAAAATAAGAAGCAAAAGGAAAAATAAAGCCAACCGCGCTGTTGATTTTTCTAGGCAGGACTTGAGGGACATTCCAGACACCGCTCTCGTGGCGCAATCCATCTTAGATGGACAACCAGCAAGCGTCAACGCAGCAGACAGGCACGTGCCTTTCTGTGCGGCGTCGCTGGGGCACGCGACACTCGAGAGTGCTTCTCCTACTACTTGAATTGCTCGTCGATTTCAACCCGGTAGCCTGCCACCAGGCGATTTGTTTCATTGGCCATTCCGACGACAGCCATCAGCTCGTGAAACATCGCATCGGTCATGCCCTTGTTGCGAGCAGAGGCCGTGTGCGATGCGATGCAGTAGGGGCACTGGTTGGTGACACTGACGGCAACATAGAGTAACTCCTTGGTGAGCGAATCGAGTGCGCCGGGAGCCATGATCTGCTTGATCGATTCCCACGTGCGCCTTAGAGCAACGGGATCGTTCGCAAGCGCCTTCCAGAAATTATTGATCGAATTAGTTCTCCGCGTGGCCATGATGTCATTATAAATGGCGCGCACTTCTGGACTCGCATCGGCAAACTCCACTAGTCTTTGCGTTGCCATAGCATTGCTCCCCGCGAAATCTTCGAGATTCTAGGGGCTAGGTGAAATCAAATTCGAAACTCAAGCTAGGAAAGGTTAGCACGGATGCGTGTTTAGAAATTCTGGAAAAACGCCAAATTGAAGCAATGGCCACATCTCGGTTTGCGACAATACGGGTGGACGCCGCTCAACTTACCTTGTCAAATCTTGCCCGCAGAATAGCTAATCGAGCGAATTCAGCAAGTTGGGCAACCGCGCGCAAAACATTTTTCCCTCCTTCTTTGTCCTTGATTCGGGTTGCTTTTGCTGCTGTTTTTCGCAACCTGAGATACATTTTCGGCACAGCCCCCTGATGATAACGTGTGATTTCACTTGAGCCGAACCAGCAATGAACTGACGACCGAACCGAATACATCCCGTTCTTAGCGAGCTATCGATACCGGTACTGTCGTAGCAAACGTCATAATTCCGGCGCTGCAAGAGTTTCATCTAATTCGGATACGGTTCGCTTGGGTTGAACATTTTTTCCGATGATCCATTCATAGAGCACAGGCAATAAACAGAGTGTCAAGGCAGTGGAACTGAACAGGCCTCCAATGACGACCGTAGCGAGTGGCCGCTGCACTTCAGCACCCGTTGAAGTCGAGAAAGCCATGGGAATGAAGCCGAAACTTGCGACACACGCGGTCATCAGCACGGGTCGAAGTCTACGCCTGGCACCGGCCAGGACTGCATAGCGCGGGGTTTCTCCGGCACGGCAGAATTGATTGATCGAGCTGACGAAAACAACTCCGTTTAGCATAGCGACTCCGAACAGGGCGATGAAACCGACCGAGGCCGAAACGTTCAGATTCATTCCGCGAATCCAGAGGGCAGCAATGCCTCCGACCAGTGCAAAGGGTACATTTGCGATGATCAGGAGCGCCTGCTTGATAGATGCAAAGGTCATGTAAAGAAGAATGAAAACCACGCCAATTGTGAGCGGAACAATGAGCATGAGACGGCGAGTGGCTCGCTGTTGATTTGCAAATTCCCCGCCATATTCAATGAAATAGCCGGGAGGCAAGCTGACGTCGTGTTCGAGCTTGGAGCGGACTTCGGCGACGAAACTGCCGAGGTCGCGGCCACGGACGTTCGACATGACGACGATTCGCCGCTGCCCCTCCTCTTTTCCGATTTTTTCGGGTCCCCTCGTTACCTCGACCTTGGCCACCTGGTCGAGCATGACCTGTTCGCCTCCCGGCGCGCGCAACAGAATACTTCGCATGGCGTCGGGGTCCGCCCGGTAGCGCTCCGGCAAACGGATGGCTACCGTGTAACGCTTCTGGCCATCGATAACTTCGGAGATGACATCCCCCGAAGCGCCGGACGCAACGGCTTCTTTCACGTCAGAGATGTTCAGTCCGTAGCGAGCAAGCGCTGCGCGATCCACACGAACCGACAGCTCGGCAACCCCGGAAGTAACCTCCATTTGCGCGTTCTCAGCCCCCTGGACCGTCAATATCGAGCGCAACGCCTGCTGCCCTAGCGCGTCAAGGGTGCGGAAGTCATCGCCGAATACCTTGATCGCGAGATCAGCCCTGACCCCCGAGATGTCATCCTCGATACGCATGGCCATGGGCTGAGTAAAGTTATAGGAGATGCCAGGGACCGTGGCCATTTCCTTATCCAGCGCTACGATTAGATCTTCTTTTGTGTGGAATCGCTTCCACGTATTCATTGGGCGCAGCAGGAGGTAGGTATCACCTTCGTTGATGCCCATGGGCTCGGTACCAAAATCTGGGCGGCCGATCTTGATCACGATGTCAGCGATTTCCGGTAAGGCGCGTAGTCGCTGCTCGATCCTTTTGCTGATCTCTATCGAATCGGTCATCGAAACACCCGGCAGCTTGCGTGTCTCGATCAGAATTGATCCCTCGTCGAGTCGCGGCATGAACTCCGTGCCAATGAAGAACAGGGAGCCGAGCGCAACGACCAGCAGGATGACGGCCGATCCGACCGTCAGGGAGCGATGATCAATCAACCACGCCAGCAGGTAGGAGTAACCATGATTCAACTTATCCATCCAGTGCTGCTCCTGCCGCTGCCCTTGCGCAAGGTTGGACAGGACCTCTTTGCGGAAGCTAAAAGACGCCAGCATGGGAATCATCGTCAGGGCAAGAAGAAGTGAGCCAAATAAAGCAGCGCACACCGTGATTGCCATCGGACGGAACATGCGCCCTTCAAGCCCCTGCAAGAAGAGGATTGGCAAATATACCGCGATGATAATGGCCACTGCGAAGGTCATTGGGCGTGCCACTTCGTGTGCAGCCCGCCTCACCGATTCCAGAGTAGATTCCTGCCCATGATTTTCCGCCAGACGGTGGACGGAGTTCTCCATCATCACTATCGCCCCATCGACAATCATGCCGAAGTCGATGGCTCCCAGACTCATCAGGTTAGCGCTGATGCCGAAGAGGCGCATGCCGAGAAAGCTGATCAGCATCGAAAACGGGATTATGGAGGCGGTAATTATCGCGGCTCGTATGTTGCCAAGGAATACCAGAAGCACGACGGTGACGAGAAGGAAACCCTCCAAAAGGTTCTTCCCGACGGTGTGAATTGTTCCTTCGATGACGATTGATTGATCGTAAAACGGAACGATCTTGACGCCCTGCGGAAGGCGAAAACTGGCGATTTTTTCCTTGACCCTCTCAATTAGATTTTTGCCGTTCTCGCCCTTGAGCATGATCACCATGCCCGATAGGGTCTCGCCATTTCGTAGGACTGCCCCCTGAGGAGGTGCCGCTGTGATCTTGACTTCGGCTACGTCCCGGATCAGCACGGGTGTGCCGTCTTTAGCCATTAGCACAATATTCCTGAAGTCCTCTATGTTAACGGCCCGTCCCGTACCGCGAATCGTGTACATCTCGGAGGCATGCTCGATGTACCCGCCGCCAAAATTGGTATTGTTTTCCTCGATGCGTGCGGCCACGTCGTGCAGGGTAAGACCATACTGCTCAAGCAGCGCGGGATCGACGACGACTTGAAACTGTTTTGTCAGGCCGCCCCAGGTCTGGACTTCGCTCACGCCCGGAATGGTACGTAGCTGGGGCTTGATGACCCATTCATGCAGGTCCTTGAGTTCAATCGCACTCATGGGGCCCGAAAGCGTGTATTGGTACAGCTCGCCGAAAACCGTCGATGGCGGCCCCAGTACTGGTTGAACCCCCTGCGGCAGTAGTGGGGAGATCTGTTGCAGGCGCTCATTGACCAACTGGCGCGCAAAGTACATCGGTACCGCATCATCGAAAATAATCGTCACCATGGATAGTCCGAGCTTCGATAGGGACCGCACTTCCTGTTTGTTCGGCAGTCCGAGCATGGCTCGTTCGATCGGGTAGGTAACGAGCTGTTCGACTTCGGTGGGCGGCAAAGATGGCGCGTCCGTGACAATCACGACCTGATTGTTGGAGAGATCGGGAAACGCCGCCACAGGAATGGTGTAAAGCGCATAGCCGCCGGCAGCCAGCAGGCCGAGAATGGAGATAAGCACGAGCCAGCGATAGGCGAGCGTGAAATCGATGATGCGTTCCAACATGTTTACACCTACTGGTTTTCCATGGAGGATCTTAAGATCTGCGACTTCAAGACAAAGCTCCCCTGGACCACGACCTGTTCCCCGGGCTTCAGCCCTTCGAATACCGGGGTCCTGCCACCTTCCGTTTCTCCGATACGGACAGGACGGATCGCGAAGCGGTCTGCCGCAGCCCGTACAAAGATGACGTCCTGGCCGTTGATCTGCTGGATAGCGTCCGAGAGCACGAGCAGCGCCGGCTTGCGTTTGCCGACCGGAATCTCAGCATTAGCCAGCATTTCCGGTTTGAGCCTGTTTCCGGGGTTGTTCAGCACAATCCGAACCTTCATAACGCGGGTCGGCTCGTCCAGTTCTTGGCCAAGATTAGTGATTTTCCCTGGGAAGCGCCCGCCGGATACGCCGGGTACGCCAGGAAGCGTTACGGTCGCAGGTTGACCTACGCGCAGATCTACAAGATTTTCCTGGCGAACAGATGCGAGCATCCAGACTTGCGAGAGATCGCCAATGACAAACGTATCTGTCGAGGGCTCGACCGTCGAGCCAAGGGTGACCTTCTTATTCAGAATGTAACCACTTCCGGGAGCTACAATCGGAATGAGGTCCGCGTCGTCGTGTCCGCCAGGCGGGAGATCGGCAGGTACACCGAGGTTTTCTTCGAGGTGGATACGATCGCGGTCAACGGCAATCTGGCCATCATGCAGCGCAGTCTGCGCATTCAAAAGTTCCTGCCGCGCCTGTTCAGTTTGTTGGATAGATGCGGCTTTGAGCCCCAAAAGAGTCTGCATGCGATCATAATTCTTCTGAGCCAGTGCCGCAGCAGCCTGAAGACGGCTCAGGTTGGACAGCGACGTCTGGTATTGGGCGCGGGCCTCATGCAGGTCGTGGCTATGCATGCGGGCAAGCACCTGCCCTTTCTGCACATAATCACCCAAGCCGGCATAAATGACTTCCACGCGGCCCTCTGTGAGGACGCCCACGCGCCACGTTCGCTCATCTGCTAGCGCAATGCGGCCTGTCACCCGAAGGATGTCCGGTTCTTCGCTGAGCGCCGCTTCCTGCGTCTGAATGATCCCTGCGCCCTGCTCGCTCGGCGGAAGCACGATTTCATCCTTGTTGAATTGAGCGCCATGTTCCGCCGCAGGGGTGCCCCCCGTGCCGCTGTTGCAGGCGGCCATCAGGAGCAGGGCCGCGGCGGCCCCAACCGGCGCGTCGATCTTCGCGGACTGGACAAGGACAACCTGGCGCTCGTGAACCAGGTGCTCGGCGAAGGCGAAGTCAGCGCCCTCGTCCAGCACAATGGCGAGCGTCGCCGCGAGCTGCGCATCCAGGAATCGGTGTTCGCGGGCGTCTGGCGCGTGGTCGGTTCGGCCGACGGCCGCGTCGAGA
>Ga0209168_10000476_pt1 | contig 38956 bp, 39 predicted proteins | sample Coa_R1_FD_187156 | JGI IMG/M metagenome (GOLD analysis project Ga0209168, IMG submission 187156) | Surface soil microbial communities from Centralia Pennsylvania, which are recovering from an underground coalmine fire - Coalmine... | ecosystem: Environmental > Terrestrial > Soil > Unclassified ...
GACGAGATAGACGCCGGCCGTCACCATCGTTGCGGCGTGGATCAGCGCGGAGACGGGCGTGGGACCCTCCATGGCATCCGGCAACCAGGTGTGCAACGGAACCTGCGCCGACTTCGCGACGGCGCCCAGCAAGAGGCCCATCGCGATCAGCGTCATGACTGGGCCCGGCCCCCCGGCCGCTTTCGTGAAGACGTCGGCGTACGCCAGCGACCCGAAGGTTGCGAAAAGCGCGAAGATGGCCAGCATGATGCCGATGTCGCCCACGACGTTCATGATGAACGCTTTGCGCGCCGCCTCGACGGCCGTGGGTCGCTCCGTCCAGAAACCGATCAGCCAGAACGAGGCGAGACCGACTAGCCCCCAGCCCACCAGCAAGAAGACGAAGTTGTCGGCCAAGACCAACGTCAGCATGGCGAAGATGAAGAAATTCAGGTACGCGAAGAATCGCGCTTCCGCTCGATCGCCCGCCATGTACCCGATCGAGTAGAGATGGATCAGAAAGCCGACGCCCGTGATGATCGTCAGCCAGATGAACGCGAGACGATCGACCAGCAGTCCCACGGGGATTCCCGGCGCCCACGTCCACAGCGTGACGTGCACGCCGCCAGGCTGGGCCGCGACGGCCGGCCAGAGCGCCAACGTGCCCAGGAAGCTCGCGCCGACGACCGCCGTCCCCAGCGGTCCGGCCAGCCGCTTCAGCTGCGGCCCGAATGCCCAAATCGCCACCGCGCCGGCAAACGGGAGCAGCCAGACGATCAGGGGCCAAGAATTCACGCTCGACTCCACGGTGCCACTATCCCTTCAAGAGCGCGACGTCGTCCACGTTAGCCACCGGGCGCGGACGGAAGAGGATGACCACGATAGCCAATCCGATGGCCGCCTCGGCGGCCGCGACGGTGATGACCAGGAACGTGAAGATGTGCCCGGCGTTGTTCAACCACGCGCGGGCATACGCCATGAACGTCAGGTTGGCGGCGTTCCACATCAGCTCGATCGACATCAGCATGATCAGCGGATTGCGCCGCAGCACGACACCCAGTGCGCCGATGAAGAATACGATGGCGGAAAGCCCCGCATAGAGATTCGGGTCGACGGACATCTGTACCGGTATCATCGCGTCACCTCGATCCTACGCTCCGGCTTGGAGATCCGCTCGCGCGTCTCGGCCTTGCGCCGCTGCGCAGTCGTCGCACCCGCCAGAACGACCACGCCGACCACGGCGATCAAGAGCACGAACGCCGTCAACTCGAACGGCAGCAGGTACCTCGTGAAAAGCGCGCGCCCGAAGTCGTCGACGCTTCCGAACGCGCCCGGGGCTCCCGGCGTGACGGTAATGGCGGGAATCTGCGCCGCCCCTGGCAACACCGTGGCCGCTCCGAGCATCGCTCCACCCGATGGATTCTGCGCGTGGAACAGGCTGTACCCGAGCATGATCAGCGCGATGACGCCGACGATGACCGCCGGTGTGGAGATATTGCCCAGGCGGTTCGGTCCCACGTCGTAAACGGTCGTGCCGGCGCCGAGCAACGCGATGACGAAGACGAAGAGAATCAAGATGGCGCCCGAGTAGACGATGATCTGGATCGCGGCCAGAAACTCGGCCGAAAGCGTTAAGTAGAACACGGCCAGTATGGCGAAATTGGCCAGCAGCGCCACAACGCTGTGCACGGGATTCTTCGCCGTCACCACGAGAATGGCCGAGACGACGAGCGCAACGGCCAAGATGACGAAGATCAGCACGCTACTCGCCTCCCTTCAGCTTCTGCGGTCGCGCTACCAGCTTGCCGCCCGCCGAAGTGGGCATGAAGGTCTTGCCCTCGGAAGCGAGGATCTCGGCGCCGCGCCACGTGGCCTGGTAACCGCGCTTGGGATCGACCGTCGATTTCTCCTGCGCCACCGCGCCGAGATCACCGGGAATGCCGCCCGGGCGATCGTCGGCCGGCGCACCGACGCCAGCATCGGCCGGCACCAAGAGAAGCGTCTTGTCGTAGATGAACGCGCTGCGGCGGTAATCGGCCATCTCGAAACGCGGCGTCAGCGTGATCGCATCAGTCGGACATGCCTCTTCGCACATACCGCAGAAGATGCAGCGCAGCTCGTCGATTTCGTAGCGGAACGCGTAGCGCTCACCCGGCGACTTGCGGTCATCCGGCGTGTTCTCCGCGCCGACGACGGTGATTGCGTTGGCCGGGCAGGCGATCTGGCAGAGCTCGCAGCCGATGCACCGCTCTTTACCGTCCGCGTAGCGGCGCAGCTCGTGCAAGCCGTGAAAGCGCGGGGCATGAGCGCGCTTGACGAACGGATAGTCGATCGTCGCCTTTCGGCGGAACAGATAGCTGAACGTCGTGCCCAGTCCTTTGAGTATCGCGATGATGTTCATCTGATTCTCCGACCTAGGAGCCTGTCCGGCTCCTAATACCAGAACGCCACGACGATGGCCGTGACCAGCAAGTTCAACGTGGCTAACGGAAGCAACACCTTCCAGCCAAAGGCCATCAGGCGATCGTAGCGCAGGCGCGGCAGCGTGCCACGCAACCAAATATAGAAGAACAGAAACGCGAAGACCTTAATTGTGAAATACAGCAGCCCGAGCCAAGGATGTCCGGCCGAGCCTGGTCCGTTCCAGCCGCCCAGGAAGAGCAGCGTAGCCAGGCACGAGACGGTGATCATATTGATGTACTCGGCGATGAAGAACAGCCCGAAGCGCAGCCCCGAGTACTCCGTGTGGAAGCCCGCCACCAGTTCCGACTCCGCTTCGACCAGGTCGAACGGCACGCGATTGGTCTCCGCGACGGCCGTGATGACGTAGATCACGAAACCGACGAACTGCGGAAGGACGAACCACAGCTTCGATTGCGCTTCGACGATACCCGATAGCGAGGTGGTGCTGGCCTGCAGGACGACGCCGATCACCGATATCGTCATCGCCAGCTCATAGCTGATCATCTGCGCCGTGGCGCGGACGGAGCCGAGCAGCGGGTACTTCGAGCCCGAGGCCCATCCCGCCAGCGAGATGCCGTACACGCCGATGGACGTGATCGCGAAGACGAAGAGGATGCCCGCGTTCACGTTGGCGATCGACCATGGACCATGCTCGCCTTGCGAGAAAGGAATCACGGCATACGCCAAGAGCGAAGCGAAGACGGCGATGAACGGTGCGATGTAGAAGATCCACCGGTCGGCCGAGCTGGGGACGAGGTCTTCCTTGAAGATCATCTTGAGGGCGTCGGCAGCCGGCTGCATCAGGCCCCACGGTCCAACCTTCGTGGGCCCGACGCGCAATTGCATGTATCCCAGCACTTTGCGCTCGGCGAGCATCGTGTAGGCGAAGAGCGTGACCACGATGATCAAGAGGATGAGGCTCTTGATCGCCACCAGCAACCAGACGGGTAAGGCCTCGATCATGCTCCCTGTGCCCCCGCGAACGTCGCGACACGCGCGCCCTTCGTCACGAGTTTGAGATCCGCCCGAACGGCGTCGCCGCCGTCGGAGAGCGCGTTGGCGGGCGCCTCTGAAAGCTCCGCGATCACGCCCACCGTTCCGGCGGAGACGCGCTCGCCCACTTCGACGCTCAGTGCCCCGAGTGCGCCGAGCGCGTTACGCAGCTCGACGACGTCGCTGTCCTCGAGACCCAAACGCTCCGCGTCGGCGACGTTGACGAATGCCGTCGGCTGCGGGCGCAGCGTGTCGAGGGTGCGGTCGTGGGCCGACGTCCCGCCTCCGGCATAGAGCCTAGGCACAGCGCGCACGGTGAACTCGCCGCCGCCGCTCGACGGAGCGGTCTCGACGACGAAGGCGGGCGCGCTCGGGCCGAGCGCGCGTTGCGCATCGCTTGCGGGCAACGTCGTCGCCAGTCGTTCGAGCTCGGCTTCGTCCGGCAACTCCATGCCGATCGCATCGGCCAACAAGAAGAATATCTCACGATCACTGAGCGGCTGACCGCTCTGCGGCCGGCACGCCGGCTGCAGCTTCTTCACGGTGCCGTCGAGCGCCGTGGTGTGTCCGGCCTTCTCCTGGCTCGCTCGGACGGGCAGCACGACGTGGCTGCGAACGGCCGTTTCCGTCATGAACAGCTCGCTGGTGACAAGGAACGGCACGCGACCGAGCGCGGAACGCACCAGCACGCCGTTCGGATACGAGAGGAACGGATTTGCGCCGAAGATCAGGAGCGCTTTCAGCTCGCCGCGAGCGGCGGCGCGCAGCATGCCTTCCGTGTCCAGGCCTTTGTGCGGCGCGGCTTGATAGCCGGGCAGCAATGCGGGATGGACACCCATCGCCTCCGCTCCACGCGCGTTGGGCGCGTGGCCTACCACCAGCAGGCCCGCACGCTTGTCGCGCTCGCGCAATGCCGCGATCAAGCCCTCGATCGATCTCGCCGTGGCGGCGTCCTTGCCATCCCAAATCACGACGACGCGCTCGCCGCCGCGCAGCAACCGCGCCAGCCCGACCGCGGGCGGCTCGTCGGCGCGCTTGGAGAGATCCTCCTCGTGACGCACGTTGGCGGCCGCCGTGTCAAGAATCGCCGCGGCATTGCCGCCGGCGACGACATGATGGAACGGGATCGGCCAGCTCGGCTTGACGTCACCGAGATATGCCAGCTCCGCATTGCGATTGCGCACGGCGTACCGCACGCGCAGGTCGAGCACGGGAGCCTGTTCCACCGTGTCGGCGCCGATTTCCAGAATGACGTCGGCGTCGTCGAGATCGTGAAGCGCCGCGGCATACCGCCCCGCGTTCGCCGTCAGCTCGCCGTGCGTCCGGTAATCGACGTTGGCCGAGCCCAGCCCGCGCACGAGATACTGTAAGAGATAGGCTTCTTCGTTCGTGAGGCGGCCGCCGCCGATCGCGCCGATCGACTGTGGGCCGAAGTTCTCCACGGCATCCTTGAGCGTCACGGCGATCAAGCCGATCGCGTCGTTCCACGCCAGATCGATCCATTGATCGTCGCCCGACCGCACCATCGGCTGCGTGAGGCGGCGTTGATCGCCGAGAAAGCCGATGTTGTACCGGCCGCGATCGCAGAGCCAGTCGCCCGTGGGATCGAGATGCGGGTCGACCGTCGATTGGTCGTAGCGCATGCGCAGCAGCTCGTCGAACCGCGAATCGGCAAAGGCAGAGCAGCCGACGGGACACTGCGTGCATGTCGTCAGCGTGGGGCGCAGGTCCCAAGGACGGGCCTTGAAGCGATACGTCTTCGACGTGAGCGCGCCGACGGGACAAAGCTCCGTGGTGTTTCCCGTGAAGTAGGAGACATACGGACGGTCACCTTCCGTGGCGATGATCGTGTCGACGCCCCGTGCAGCCGTCACCAGGCTGCGCTCGCTTGTGATCTCGTCGTCGAAGCGCACGCAGCGCTGGCAGAGCACGCAACGCTGCTCGTCCAGCACGATCGTGGGACCGAGGTCGACGGCCTTCGGTTTCGGGAGCTTCGGCATCCCGCTGCGCGAGCTCACGTCGCCGTAGGCGACCGTGTAGTCTTGGAGATCGCACTCGCCGCCCTTGTCGCAGATGGGGCAGTCCAACGGATGGTTGAGCAACAGGAACTCGAGCTGTGCCCGGCGCCCCGTTATTACCGGCTCCGAGACCGTGTCCACCGCCATGCCGTCCGTGACGCGCGTGTTGCAGCCGATCTGCAGCTTCGGCTGCCCCTCGATTCGCACCAGGCACATCCGGCAGAGGCCCGCCGGCGCCAACTTGGAGTGGTAGCAGAAGTTCGGAACGTGCTGTCCGATGCGCTTGGCCGTCTCGATGAGGAGCTCGCCCTCCGGCGCGCTCACCCGGATGCCGTCGATCGTGACGGTCACCATCTTTGCCATTGCTTGTCCTTACCTCGCCGCCGTCAACGACACGTCCGGCACGCCCTTCACGCCGCGCAGGAACTCCTCGGGAAAACGCTTCACCACGCTTTGCACGAACGGCACGCTGGCGTCGCCCAGCGCGCAGAGGCTATGGCCGGCGATCTTGTCGCCCACGGTCGCCAACAGATCAACGTCGATCTTTCGTCCGTTGCCCTCGAGCAAGCGCTCCAATAGCGCTTCCGTCCAGTGCGTTCCCTCGCGGCACGGCGTGCACTGGCCGCACGACTCGTGCGCGAAGAAGCGCTGAAGCACGAAGGCCGCTTCCAGCATATCGGTGGTGTCGTCCATCACCACCACCGCGCCCGAGCCGAGCATCGAACCGGCGGCTGCGATGGATTCGAAGTCGTACGGCGTGTCGAGGTGCTCCTCGAAGAGACATGCCGACGACCCGCCGCCGGGCTGGACGGCCTTGAACGTGCGACCGTCGAAGAGGCCGCCGGCGACGTCGAAGATCAGCTCGCGAATCGTGATCCCCAACGGCACCTCGTAGTTGCCCGGCTTGCGCACGTGACCGGAGATGGAGACGATCTTCGGACCGGGGGACTTCACAGGGCCGATCGAGGCGAACCACTCGGGACCACGCGCCAGGATGTGGATCACGTAGGCCAGCGTCTCGACGTTGTTGACGACGGTCGGCATGCCGTAGAGACCGGCATTGGCCGGGAACGGCGGCTTGAGACGCGGCTCGCCTCGCTTACCCTCCAGTGAGTTGAGTAGCCCCGTCTCTTCTCCGCAGATGTAGGCGCCGGCCCCGCGGTGCACCACCAGATCGCAGCTCCACTCGCCGCCGCAGATCTTCTCGCCGACGAAACCGGCGTTGCGCGCCTGCTCGAGCGCGCGGCAAAAGATCTCGTACTCTTCCAGCATCTCGCCGCGAATGTAGATGAAGGCCTTGGCAGCGCGCACAGCATAGGCGGAGATCATGATCCCCTCGATGACCTGATGCGGGGTCTTCTCCATCAACAAGTGATCCTTGCATGTGCCTGGCTCGGCCTCGTCGCAGTTGCAGACGAGGTAGCGTGGGCGTCCATCTTTCGGCAGGAACGACCACTTTCGACCCGTGGGGAATCCCGCGCCGCCGCGCCCGCGGAGATTCGACTTCATCACCATGTCGACGATGGCATCGGGCTCCATCTCCCGCACGGCGCGGCGAAGCTGCTCGTAGCCGCCCTGCTTACGGTAGACGTCGATGTCGGTCAGATCGAGCTCCCCGATGCCTTTGGTCAGCACCGGCTCGTACATTGCCATCAGCGGCGGCCCTCCCCAGCGGCTCCGTCGGTCGTGGCCGGCAGCATCGCTTCGACGATCTTGGCATCGGCGAAGCGACCCGGCGCCGCGACGGCCATCACGCCTTCCTCGCGGAGGCGCTCGGCCGCCAGACGTCCCTGCTCGTCGCCGACGCCGCCCGCGTTGTCAGGTTGCGGCACGCCGACGGCTCCGGCGCTCTTGCGCACGGCGCGCGGCCACGCCGGTCCGCGCACCTGACGCGGCGGATGCTCCGTCTGGACGAGCGGCGCGACGTGGAACGTCCCGGCGCGCATCGCCGCGATCATCTCGTCGACGCGGTCCGGCGTCAGGTCATACACGTTACGCAGATTGACCTGCATGCACGGCGCGCGATGGCACTCCCCAAGGCACTCTACCTCCTCATAGGTAAAGAGGCCGTCGTCGGTGGTTTCCAGCTGGCCGATTCCCAGGCGCTCGCGGAAGCGCTCCATGATCTCCTTGGCGCCCCGCAGCATGCACGAAAGGTTCCGGCAGACTTGAAGATTGTACTTGCCGATCGGACGCCGATAGAACAGGGTGTAGAACGAGATGACGCTCTCGCACTGAGCCTCCGTCACGCCGCAGACGTCGGCGACGTAGTGGACAACTTCGCGCGTAACATACCCGATGTGGTCCTGAAACAGGTGGACCAGCGGCAGAAGGGCACTGCGGCGCTGCGGATACTGCGCGACGATCCGGTCGATCTCCGGCTGCAGCTTCGCCCGCAGCTTCGCGAAGTCTATTCCGCTCACTCCGCGGCGCTCCGTTTGTTCGCTTGTCATCGATCTACCTCACCGAAGACGGGATCGAGCGATCCGATCATCACCACCACGTCGGCGATCAGATTTCCCGCGGCGATCTTCTTCAGCGCCTGCAGGTTGTAGAATGACGCCGGCCGCGTGCGCACGCGCCACGGACGGTTGTCGCCGTTGCTGACGACGTAGTAGCCGATCTCGCCGCGCGGTCCCTCGACGGCCGCGTAGACGTCGCCCGGCGGCACGCGGAAGCCTTCGCTGACCAGCTTGAAATGATGGATCAGCGACTCCATCGACACGGCGATCGAGGGCTTGGGCGGAAGCGCGATGCTGGGATCGTCCACCATCACCGGGCCCGGCTCCAGCTTCTTGCGCACTTGCCGGATGATGCGCATCGACTCTTCCATCTCGTCGAGACGCACCAGGAAGCGCGCGTAGGAGTCACCCTCCGTGCGCGTGGGGACGTCGAACTCGTATTCGTCGTAGGTCGAGTACGGGTACGCCTTGCGCAAGTCATATGCGATGCCGCTGGCGCGCAGCGACGGGCCCGTGAGGCCCCACGCCACGGCGTCTTCCGCGGAGATGACTCCGACGCCGATCTCGCGATCGGTCCAGATCGGATTCTGCTGCAGCAGGTCGCGCAGGTCGCGCATGCGCCCGGGAAACTTCGCGATCAGCTCGTCGAGGCGCTCGAGGAACCCGTCGGGCAGATCGCCGTTGATGCCGCCAACCCGAAAATACGTGGGATTCATGCGCGCGCCCGAAGCGGCCTCGATCAGATCGAGGATGTTCTCGCGCAGGTCCACGGCATAGAAGAACGGCGAGATCGCACCGAGGTCGATCGCGTGCGTTCCCAGCCAAATGCAGTGCGAGGTGATGCGCGTCAATTCCGACATGAGGACGCGGATCTGCTGGGCGCGGCGCGGTATGCGATCGGTAATGCCGAGGAGCTTCTCTACGGCCAGGCAGAAGGCAAAATCGTTGGTGATCGGCCCCAAGTAGTCCATCCGGTCGATGACCGTGAGCGCCTGGTTCCAGAAGAGGTTCTCGGCGCTCTTCTCGATGCCGGTGTGGAGGTAGCCGATCTCGGGCTCGGCGTGCGTGACCTCCTCGCCGTCGATGCCGAGCACCACCTGAAGCACGCCGTGCGTCGAAGGATGCTGCGGGCCCATGGAGAGCACCATCTCGTCGTCGCCGCGCGCGATCACCTCGGGGGAAGCCGCCGCGACCATCGCCTGGGGATCGATGTCCGGCGGATTGCCCGCGCCTGAGATCCAATCGGGCAGGTTGCTCATGACTCGCCCTCGTTCGAGCCGGTGTCCCTCATGCGCTCAAGGATCTCCATACGCAGCAGCTCCGCCACTTCGCCTGTGGGAGGGACGCGGGACGGCACGTTCTCCTTGTTCGCGAACGGCGGACGCGGCGTGCGGTCCCTCGCGGGACCGCGAAGCGGGTAGTCCTTGCGCAACGGGTAGCCCTCCCAATCGGCCGGCATCTGGATGCGACGGAGATCGGGGTGGCCGCTGAAGCTGATGCCGAAGAGGTCGAAGACTTCGCGCTCCGGCCAGTTGGCGTTGGGCCAGAGGTCGCAGACCGTCGGCACGGGCACGCCGTCGTCGACGCCGCAGAGCACGCGGGCGCGCTTGGGACGCCCGACGCCGGCCACGTCGGCCACGCGCGTCGGCAACGCCGTCAAGTGATAGACGACGTCGAAGCGCGGCTCGCGGCTCAGGTAGTCGGCGGCGCCGAGGTCGGTGAGCTGCGCGTAGCCCTCAGCCTTGAGGCGCTGGAGCACATCGCGAAGCTCTCCGGGCGTCGTGCGAACGATCTCGTCGACGTCGTGAATCGGCGGGCGCACAGCCGTCGGATCTACCGCCGTCGAGACGGTATGTCTGGAACGATCTCCCATCGAGGATCCTACTCTGTCAAGCGCGGGCGAGGATACCCCCTCGACCCCCCGTCCGGATTTGTTGCTGGATCAAGTTGATAGCGTAGATCAACCCGTCGGGGGTCGGCGGGCAGCCGGGGACGTAGACGTCGACCGGGATCACCTGATCGACGCCCTGCAAGATCGCATAGTTGTCGAAGACGCCCCCCGAGCTGGCGCACGCGCCCATCGAGATCACCCATTTGGGCTCGGCCATCTGATCGTAGAGACGTCGCACGATGGGGGCCATCTTCTGCGAGACGCGGCCGGAGACGATCATGAGGTCGGCCTGGCGCGGCGAAGAGCGAAAGACTTCCGAGCCGATGCGCGAGATGTCATACTGGGGCGCCGGAATCACCATCATCTCGATGGCGCAGCAGGCCAATCCCATCGTCAGCGGCCAGACGCTGGAGCTCTGCGCCCAGCGAGCCGCCTCGTCGAGCTTGGCCAAGAACAGCCGATTGGCGCTCATCTCCATGTGAAGCCACCTCGCTTCCAGACGTAGGCATACCCGATTGCCAAGACGACGATGAAGATGGCCATCTCGGCGAGGAAGAACACGTGCAGGCCGCGCGTCTGCGCCGCCCACGACATGTACGACACCGCTTCGTCGACGTGAGCGTTCCCGAACGTCTGGCTGTGCATCTGAACGGCCCACGGATAGAACGAGGCGGCCTCGACGTCGAAGATCACGAACAGCATCGCAATCAGGTAGAAGCGAACGGGAAATCGGCTGGTGATCGCGCTCGTCGGTGGGACCCCACACTCGTACGACTCAGCCTTCGCGGGCGTCGATCGGTAGCGGTTCCGCGCCATGAGTCCGGGTAGGATGTTGAGGACCAAGGCGAGCAAGAGCGCTACCAGGACGAACGTCGCGACTTCTGCGTATGGCGTCATACCTTGTGAAAAGTTGAACAAGCACCTGGCGCCTCCTCTCAGTCCCCCGCGAAGGGTTGCCCGGAACCCGATTTCAATATAAGGAGTCCAGATGAAGAAGCTTGCCCTTGCTGTGTGCCTCGCCTTGGCGGCGGGCTTGGCCGGGTGCTCGAATTTCAACTATCCGATAGGCGTGCAGCAGTTCGGAAGCGTGACGGGAACGGTGGTGGACGCCACGACGAAGCAGCCTTTGGGCGGCGCCAACGTCAACGTCACCTGCGGTGGCCAGGCCGCGCACACGGACCCCAACGGCGGCTTCACGATCAACCAGGTGGCCATCGGCACGCAAACATGCACGATCAATGCCGTCGGTTATCAACCCTGGGGCCCGACCTCCGTCACGGTCACCGCCAATACCACGACTCAGCTCGGCGTGATTCCCTTGACGCCGACGCTTCAGCCGAGCGGGGGCTGACGGCTAGAGACGTTCAGCGAGCAATGCGCGCAGACGCTCGATTCCTTCGCCGGTGAGCGCCGAGACGGGGACGGCGTCGGCCGGCAGGAGCGCCCTCGCGGCCGCGTCGATGCGATCGACCTTATTGGCGACGCGGATCATCGGCTTACGATCGAGCTCGAGATCGGCGAGAATCTGCCGGACGCTGTTCTCCTGCCGCGGCCAATCCGGATTCGAAGCATCGATGACATGGAGCAGGACGTCGGCCTCGGAGAGCTCTTCGAGTGTGGCGCGGAAGGCGGCTACCAGCTCCTTGGGGAGATCGGTGATGAATCCCACCGTATCGGCCACGAGCGTGGCTCGGCCCGGCGCGAGATACATCTTGCGCAGCGTCGTGTCGAGCGTCGCGAAGGGCTGGTCGGCGACGAAGCTCTCCGCGTGGGCCAGGCGGTTGAGCAGCGAGGACTTTCCCGCATTGGTATAGCCCACGAGCGCCACGACGGGGAGCGCCTTGCGTCCACTGCGTTGTGTGCGGCGATGGCGGCGCACGTGCTCCAGGTCACGTTCCAACGCCGAGATGCGCATGCGGATGCGCCGGCGATCGACTTCGAGCTTCGTCTCGCCGGGGCCCCGCGTGCCGACCCCACCACCCAGGCGCGAGAGCGTCGCGCCCAAACCCGCGAGATTCGCGGCGCGATGCCGTAGCTGCGCCAGCTCCACTTGCAGCTTGCCCTCGCGACTGCGCGCGTGTTGCGCGAAGATGTCGAGGATGAGCATCGTGCGATCGATGATCGGGAGCGGCACGATCTTCTCCAAGTTCGCGCGCTGACGCGGGCGGATCTCGTTGAAGACGAAGAGCGCGTTGGCGCCCGTGCGCTCCGCGATCTCCGCGAGCTCGTGCGCCTTGCCCGCGCCGACCAGCGTCCCCGGATCGACGGCCGCGCGATGCTGGACCACGACGTCGGCGACCTGCGCTCCGGCCGCTTCGATGAGGGCGATGAACTCCTCCAGCTCGGGCGCCAGCGGGCGGTCGGGAAGATCGAGATCGACAGCCACCACCAGCGCTCGCGTCGGCGTCGGACTGGTCGAAAACGGGCGAAGCTCGCGTTGCGCTTGCGTCGCCATCAGAGCAATCCTTTCGGCGACTCTTTGAGATTGAGCGGAATGCCGGCGATCATCAGAAAGACTTCGTCGGCCACTTCCGCAAGGCGGCGATTGGTCTGGCCATTGAGCTCCGCGTACGCGCCCACGCTCGGCAGCTGGTTCGTGGCGCCCATGGACAGCTCGTCGCTCACGACGATCATGGTCTTCTCGTTGCGTGCGTACCAGTTGAGCAAGCCTGCGACCTCCGCGTCCACTTTTTGCTCCACGTGGGGATCTGCGCGCTCCGTCAGCTTCTCGCGCGAGCGCGCGCGCAACACCACGTTGGCGATAGCGCCGGAAAGCGAGTCCACCAGCACGACCTGCTCCTCCGGCGCTTCCTTTGCCAGCACGCGGCCCAAACTGGTTCCAATCTCCAAGGTACGCCACGCTTGCGGACGGCGCGCGCGGTTCCGTTGGATGCGCAGGCGGAGCGCTTCGTCCACCGGTGAGCCCGTGGCCACGAAAACGACGCCGCCGCCGATGGAGGCGGCCAGTTTCTCGGCGAACTCGCTCTTCCCGCTCCGCGCGCCGCCAAGCACCAGCACGAACTTTTTCATGCCGCACCTCTCCAGGGGCGGTAGGGGCGGTTTCGTGTGGGGCACGAGACCTTCATGAACGCTTTACCTCCAGCGGAATGCCGGCAACCATCAGCACCACGCGCGACGCCGCGCCGGCCAGCCGTTGATTGACGCGTCCCTGCAAATCGACGAAGCGGCGCGCAAGGGCCTCCATCGGAACGACGCCGCCGCCGACGTCGTTGGTCACCACGATCACCTCTCGCATGCGCCCTGCTTTCACGAGCTTGTCGATAGCGCCGGTCACTTCGCGCTCGATTTCGTCCTCGCTTTCATCTTTGCCGGCGCGCGCAAGCAAGAGATTCGAGAGCCAGAGCGTGGCGCAGTCGAGAATGACGAACGGCGTCGTGGCCTCCAGCGCGGCGCGCGCAGGATCGCGCGGTTCTTCTAACGTTACCCACGCCGATGGCCGTTCTTCGCGATGGCGTTCGATGCGCGCCATGAATTCCGGGTCGTCGGAGCGCTCCGCCGTTGCGATGTACGTGACGGGCGACGAGCCCGCGAGCGCGGCGGCGTAACGGCTCTTCCCGCTGCGCGCGCCGCCGACGATCAGCTGCAGCATGGCGTGCTCTCTTGCACGCCACAGGAGCGGCAGCCTGCGCCCGGAAGACACGGCGTCACATGCTGCCTATCCTGCTCGCCACAGCATTGCAAGCGGAGCGCATCGTCTCTCTCGCTCCGGCGCTCACGGAGGATCTTTTCGCCATCGGAGCGGGTGCTCGCGTCGTCGCCGTCGATCGCTACTCGGGACGACTTCCCGAAGCACGCAGGCTTCCGCAAGTCGGCAGCTTGCTCGAGATAACGCCGGAGCGCATCCTCGCGCTCCATCCGGATCTCGTGGTGGGGATGCCGTTGCAGGCGCCGTCGCTCGCGGCGCTCGCACGCGCCGGCATCAGGACGGAGGCGATCCCCAGCGATACGCTCGAGCAAGAGTTCGCCGCGATAAGGCGGCTGGGCGCGCTGACGGGACGGATGCCAGAGGCCGAAGCTCTCGCGCGTCGCATCGGCGCCGATCTACGGCGCATGGCCCGGGAAAGCACCCGGCAGCGACGGTTGCGCGCCTTCGTCGTGCTCGCCACCGATCCGATCTTCACGGCCGGCCACGGCTCGTTCATCGACACGCTCCTTCAATTTGCCAACGTGGAGAATGCCGCAGCCGACGCGGCGACGCCTTGGACGCCCTATTCCGCGGAGCGCGTGGCGACGACGCGTCCCGACGTCGTCATCGTCTCAAAGGAGGCGAGCTTCGCCGCACGGCGTCCGCCGTGGAGCCTGATCCCCGCCGTCCGCGCCGGCCGCGTGGTCCATCTCGACGACGATCCGATTCCCGGGCCCGACGTCGCCCGACTGCTCGCGCACCTCATCCGCCTGCTCACGCCGTTTCGATAGCATCCAACTCGTCCAGGTGGCAGCGATCGTTGAGAAGGCGCACCCACGCGCTCTCTCCGTCGAGTTCCATCTCCGTCACGCCGGCGGGATCGATGCGAATCGGCGCGGCCCCTCCGCCGAAGCGCATCAAGCGCCGCAGCAGCGCATGAATCACGCCGCCGTGAACGACGTACAGCAACGCATCGCCGTTGGCGCTCGCGGAGCAGTGACGATCGAAGCTGCGCCGGACGCGCGCGTCGAACGCGGCCCACGTCTCCCCGTCCGGCGGCGCCCATAATCCCTGCCGTCGAAAATTCGCCGTTTCCTCCGGCCACCGTTCGGCGATCTCGTCGAACGTCAGCCCTTCCCACGCACCAAAGTGCATCTCCCGCAACTCCGGCTCCAAGCGGAGAGGCGGCGGCTGCGCCATTTCGGCAAGAATGGCCTCGGCCGTCTCACGGGCCCGCCGCAAGTCGCTGGCGATGCATGCGGCGAACGAATCGCCGCGCAACCGGCGGCCGACGGCACGCGCCTGCAGCTTTCCCAAGGCCGACAGCGCGACGTCCGTCTGCCCTTGAAAGCGCCGCTGCGCATTCCATTCCGTGATGCCGTGACGGACGAGAACGACCTTCATCGCTGCAGCTTCTCCACCACGTCCACGAGCCAGGCCAGCCCGTCGGCCACGCGCGGGCCCGGCACCTCGAGTCCGAATCTCCCCGGCACGGCAAAGACGCGGCCTTCACGCACGGCGCGCAGCCGGCTCCACGGCGGCTGCGACAGCAATCTCTTGAGTTCCACTTCTCGCGCCACGATCAACGCATCGGGCTGATCGGCGAGAAGACGCTCGGCGGAGTAATTGGGATAGGGCAGATTGCTGGTCACGACGTTACGCGCGCCCGCCATCGTCAGCAGCGTATCGATGTACGAGCCGTGGCCGACGGTGTAGATCGGCGAGACGTCCAGCACCACGAAAAGCCGCGGGTGGAAACGGAATCCCGCGGCCTTCTTCTTCAGCGCGTCGACGCGCCCGCGAATCTCCTGCACCAGCTTCTGTCCCGCGTCCAGGCGGCCCGTCAGCACGCTGAGCTCCTCGAGACTGGCGTAGATATCGCCGTATGAGTCGTCCTTGATCAAGAACGTCGGTACCTTCGCCCGCGCGAGATTCTGCGTGCGCGCGGCATCGGAGGGCAAACCTACGACGAAGTCCGGATGGAGCGCGAGGATCTTCTCGCTATTGATCCAGTTGGCGGCGTCCACTACGGGCAGCCTGCGTGCCTGTCGCGGATAGTCGCTGAACGCGGACGTTCCGACCACCTGCGATCCGGCGCCGATGGCGAAGAGCTCTTCGGTAAGCGAAGGAGCGAGCGAGACGATGCGTTTTCGCTGCTCGTCGGCGTAGACATTGGGGGCTTGCGCCTGTTGCCGGTTGCATCCGGCTAGCGCGATCGCGAGCGCTGCAGCGAGGACGGCCATCCATCTCATCGCCGCAGGTGTTGTACGCGAGAGGAAGCGCCGCCTGCGACACGAACAGCTTGAGCCGGCTCGAAGCGTGGGAACTCGGTGCAAAGCCGAGACGGTCGCGCCACTGTAAGCGGGGAGTCGCCGCGTCGCCACTGCGCACAAGCGCGGGAAGGCTGCGGCAGACGACGTCGATCCGCGAGTCAGGATACCACGCGGGAGCTTCGACGCAACCATTCCTCGCGACAAAGGAAGGACGTATGTACCCGCTTTTGCTGGCTGCGGTCGTCGCGGCCTCTCCTACGCCGTCTCCCACGGCCACGCCCCTCAAAGTCATCGAGACGGTCACCACCAGCGACCGTCGCGAAGAGCCCATTTCGGAAACGAGTCGTCCGACGTTCGTCGTCACGCGAGCGCAGATCGAGGCGCATGGCGATCGTTCCGTCGCCGATGCGCTGCGCGACATTCCCGGCGTCACCGTCTCCTCGTACGGCGCCTTCGGCGCTCAAGCCGTCGTCGGCATCCGCGGCGCCAATGCGCGGCAGACGCTGGTGCTGATCGACGGCACGCCGGTCGCCGCCGCGTCCAACGGCGTCATCGATCTCGGCATGCTCTCGACGGCCGGCGTCTCGCGCATCGAGGTCGTCGAAGGCGGCGTCTCCACGCTCTACGGCACCACGGCCATGGGCGGCGTCATCAACATCGTCACCGACGTGCCACGCGGCACGTACGTCGCCGCGGCGACGGGCTCGCTCGGCGAGCGCGATCTGCGCGTCGCCGTCGGTGACGGCCGCCTGGGCGTCGCCTTCGAGCGTCACATCGCCGCGAACGACTACGCCTATCCCGCGCTCGACGGCTTCCCCGCCGGCACGCGCAGGAACGCCGATGCGCAAGAGACGTCCGCGCGCGTCGCGTACCACACGCCGGCCGCGGGCCCGTGGCGCGTGCGCGGCTCGGTCGGCACCAATGCGATCACGCTCGGCGTGCCCGGGTCGCTCGCCTTTCCCTCGCCATACGCGCGCCAGTGGACGAACTTCAACGAAGGCCATGTCGAGCTGCAGCACGTCGGCGCGCGTTCCGTTTTCTCCGTGACGGCCTCCGGCTCACGTCAAGCGCTGCCGTACTCCGACCCTACGGCCGGGGGCGAGAGCGCCACGTACGACGGGCGCGCGCAAATCTCAGTCAAAGAAGTGTTGGAGGGCGAGCACACGACGCTCGTCGCCGGCATCGATCTCGCGCGCGAGAGCATGCTCGAGAATCTCGGTCCCAACGCCGTTCCCCCCAGTCCGCCGCAGTTCACGGCGCACGCCTCGCAAGCCGGCCTGTACGCCCAGCAGAGCTGGACGATTGGCGACGGATCGCGCTTCTTCGTGGGCGCGCGCGGCGAGCGCGACACGCCCAACGGCGGCATCCTCGCGCCGGAAGTCGGCGCCGTCTTGCCCGTCGGAACGGTGCGCGTGGCGGCCAATCTCGATGAGTCGTTCCGCGTTCCCACGCTGATCGACCTGTACTATCCCGGCTTCTCCAATCCGAACTTGCGGCCGGAGCGCTCCCGCAACGCCGACCTGACCCTCGAAGCGCCGAACGTGCTCGGCGGCGCGTCACTGGGATGGTTCGGACGCAGCGCGGGCGACTTCATCCAGCTGGACCAAAATTTCGTGCCGCAGAATCTGCAGCACGCGGATATCCAAGGATTGATCGCGACGGTGGCGACCAAGCCGCTCAACGGCTTCGTCGCCAAGCTCGGCCTCACCGATCTCTACCGCGCAATGGATACGTCGCCGGGCGCCGGCGGCGCGCGACTGCCCTTCGAACCCGTTATGCAGGCTTCGCTATCGCTCGAACGGCCGTTTGTCGGCAACGCGCCCGCCTTCGGCGTTCGGGCGCAGATCGTGGGTCCGCACATCGACTTCTATCAAGCGCCTAACGGCTCGACGCCTGCGATCGACGAGTATGCCACCCTCGACGCATACGTGCGCATCCACGTGGCGCGCCGCGCCGTTCTGACGCTGCGCGCGCGTAATCTCGGCAACGAGGCCTACGCGCCGATCTACGGCTATCCGGCCCCCGGACGCACCTACACGCTCGAGCTCTCGACGAGGTAGCGCGATGAACATCGATACGTTGATCGCCGGCGTGAAGCCGGCCGATGCGTCGGCAGCCGCCGCAGCGCGCGAGCGGCAAGACCAGCTCACCAAGCCGCCGGGCAGTTTGGGAGCGCTCGAAGAGCTTTCGATTCGCCTTGCGGCCATGCACGGCGGCACGCCGCCCGCGGGCTACGCGCGGCGCGCACTGGTCGTGATGGCCGGCGATCACGGCGTTGTTGCCGACGGCGTGAGCGCCTATCCCTCCGACGTCACGGCGCAGATGCTGCACGGCTTTCTCGGCGGAACCGCGGCGATCTGCGCGATTGCGCGCTCGTGCGGCGTGCGCGTCTACGTGGCCGATCTCGGCGTCAAGGGGCACGCTATCGACGATCCCCGACTGATGATGCTCAACGTGGGCCGCGGAACGCAGAGCATCGCGCGCGGTCCCGCCATGCTGCGCGAGCAAGCGCGCACGGCCATCGAGCGCGGCGCCGAGGCGTTCGCGCGCGTGGCGAGCGAAGGAGTCGATCTCTTCGCGCTCGGGGAGATGGGCATCGGCAACACGACGCCCGCGGCCGCCGTCACGGCCGCCGTGACGGGACGCCCCGCCCACGAAATCTGCGGGCGTGGCACCGGCATCGACGACGAGCGCCTCGCTCGCAAGCGCGACGTCGTGGAACGCGCGGTGTCACGTGTGGCGCCCGACGCCGATGGCCTCACGCTTCTGACGGAGCTGGGCGGCTTCGAGATCGGCGGGATGGCTGGAGCCATGTTGGCCGCAGCAGGCGCTCGCATCCCCATCGTGCTCGACGGTTTCCCCGCCACCGCTGCCGCGCTCATCGCGTTCCGGCTAGCGCCCCACGTCGTCGATTGGATGATCGCCGGACATCGCTCGGCGGAGCCGGGACACGCCCATGCCCTTGCGCACATAGGATTGCGTCCGCTGCTGGAGCTCGACCTCCGTTTGGGCGAAGGCACCGGCGCGGCGCTGGCGATGCCTATCGTCGACGCGGCCGCGCGCACGTTGCGCGAGATGGCCACGTTTGCGGAGGCCGGCGTCAGCGGCAAGAGCGAGCCCGCTCTGAGCACGGACTGACCCGGCATGCTCCGCCGAGCGGGAGCGGCTCTCTGGACCGCGTGGTCGTTTCTGACCGTTCTCCCGCCGGCGTTTCCGCATCTTCCGGCGCCGGAGGAACTCGCGTTGGCGCCGGCGTTCTTTCCGATCGTCGGCGCCTGCATCGGCGCGATCGCCGCGGCGGCCGTGCTCTCGGCCGCGCGCCTCGTTCCGAATGCGCTCGTCGCGCTCGTGGCCGTGGCGGTTCCGCTGGCGATCACGGGCGCGTTGCACTTCGACGGCCTGCTCGACACGGCCGACGGCGCCTTTGCGCCGCGCACGCCGGAGCGTCGGCGAGAGATCATGCGCGACAGCCGCGTCGGCTCTCACGCGGTGGCGGCGGGCGTTCTCGTGTTGCTGGCCTTCTATGCATGCGCTCTCTCGTTGGCACCGCCGGAATTGGCGATTGCGCTCGTCGTCGCGGGCGCAGCGGGACGCGCCGCGGCGATTCTCGTCATCGCGCGTTACCCATATGGCCGCGAAGACGGCCTCGGGAAAGCCTTCCACGTGGAAACGAAGGCGATGCCGACCGTCGTCGGCCTCGTCTTCGCGCTGGCCGTGTCGACATTGGGTTCGTTGCGCGGGATCGCCGCGCTCGCCGCGGCGCTCATCGTCGGCAGCGTGCTGGCCGCGGTGGTCGCGCGCCGCTTGGGCGGCACGCTCACGGGTGATGCCTACGGCTTCTGCGAGCAGTTTGCCGAATTGGCGGCGCTGATCGTCTTCGTCGCTCGTTAGATCAGCATGCGCACCATTCGGCTGATGAGCTCGCCGGACGCCAGTGGGAAACGATCGGGACCGTGGACGTGCTCGAGGTAGGCCTCGTAGTAGCAGGCGCCGAGGAGCATGGATGCAGCGGCTTCCGGGTCGAGCGTGGCGGGAACGCGGCCGAGGTCACGCTCGGCCCGGAGATAGGCCACGACGGCATCGAGGGCACGTCGCGGGCCGATGTTCTTGGCTTCGAAGTCCGCGCGATAGCGGTCCCGAACGGCCTGGTCCGAGAGCAGTGGCCCGGTGAGCGGCATGAGACGCACGAAGACCCCATAGCAGAGGGTAAGAACTCGCTGCAAGTTCTCCGCGACGGTTCCCCGCCCGCCGCTCTCCAGCAGGGTTTGCAACGCCTCGATCACTTCGCCGAGGATGCGTTCTCGCACGGCCGTCTGCACGAGGTCCGTCTTGTCGCGGAAATAACGATAGATCGTCCCTTCTGCGATGCCCGCGTGAACGGCGATGGCGCGCGTCGTCGTTCCGGCGAAGCCCTCTTCCATGAGGATCTCGATGGTCGACGTCAGGATCCGCTCCCGCATGCCCGGGCCCTCGGCCGGCGGGCCCTCCGCAACGCTCGCCTGAACCGGCTTGACGTCCTTTCGCCTCATTCGTATACTTCGCTCTATGAGTGAGCACTCACTCATTTAGGGATTCTAGCCGTGGCTCCCGTAACCTCCGTCGTCGTGACGGTGTTCGAGGAGCCTATTCGACTCCCGGTACTCCAGCGAGATGAACATGGCTCAACTGATCGCTGATGCACTCCCGGATGAACTCGAAGCGTGTCGACGCTTTGCGAACGACGTCTACGCCGTCGCGCTGTGGGCGCAGACGTGCTACGGCGGCGCTCAACCGGCGAGCGTCGCGCGCCTGCTGAACGATGCCTCAGCGCTTTCCACGCGCTGCCGCACGCTGCTCGCCGCACACCCGTCGCCCGCTCCTTGCGAGTGGCGATCGTTCTTCACGCGACTCGATGCCTTCGTGCGAGAAATCGTCTTGCTGCAGGCCGTGGCGAAGCCGTCGACGAGCCCCGATCACCTCGAGGCGCTCGATCGTCTCTCGGATCTCATCGCTGAGAACAGGGATCTCGTCGCGCACGGTGAGAACGCGGCGCACGGCATCGCGCGCGCGTGGGTCGAAGCAATCGACGGCCTACGCGACGCCTTCGGCATCCGCGGGCCGCTAGGGCCACTCTCGTAGGAGTCGGAGGAAGGGGCTTGTCGGGGCTGATCGACGACGCTCCTGGTCGTCCTGGGATTCGACCGACGTGGAGCAGCAGCGCAAAAGACGCCGTTGGAACGACGCTGGGCTGCTCTCGCATCTGGTTCACGCTCGGCTTTGGCATCATCAACGAAGTCTTCTATCCCCACGTCGACCTCCCGCAGACTCGCGATCTCGGATTCATCGTCGCCGACGGCAAGGGCTTCTGGGTCGAGGTCAAGCGCCTCAACTCATATGTGCTCGAAACGCCGGGCCCCGGCATTCCAGCGTACACGGTCATCCATCGTCACGAGCGCTTCACGCTCACGCTGCGGATCTGTCCCGACATCAAGCGCGACGCGCTCTTGATCCAAGCCGATCTCCAGGGCGACGACGACTTTCGTCTCTACGCGCTGCTCGCGCCTCACGCCGATGATTGCGGGTACGACAACCGCGCCTGGATCGCCTCGCACGGGCGCTGGCGCGCTCTCGCGGCTCGGCGAGATAGGACGACGCAAGCGCTGCTCGCCGTGGACCACGATGCATGCGATGCCTGGGGTAGGATGAGCTGCGGCTACGTCGGCATCAGCGATGGCTGGCAAGACTTCAACCGCAACGGCGCCATGACGTGGACGTATCCCGCGGCAGGGCCGGGCAATGTCGCGCTCATGGGTGAATTGCCGCGGCGCGTCACGCTTGCCCTTGCCTTCGCCGAGATGGCGGAAGACGCGATCGTCCGAGGTAGCTCGAGCCTCGCCGGCTCCTTCGAAGAGAATTGGCGGCAGCAGATCGACGACTGGAGCTGCTGGCACGACTGGGTGCGGCCGCATTCCGCGTGCACCGCGAGCTATCCGGAAGAGGTGCGCCAAGTCGGCGCGATCTCGGCTATGGTGCTCAAGACGCATCAAGACAAGGTCTATGCGGGCGCAACGGTCGCCAGCCTCTCGATCCCGTGGGGACAAAGCCGCGATGACAATGGCGGCTACCATCTGGTATGGACGCGCGATCTCGTGGAAACCACGGGGGCGCTGCTGGCCTTCGGTGCTCATCGCGACGCGCGCGACGCGCTGCGCTATCTCATCGCAACGCAGCAACCCGACGGCCGCTGGTATCAGAATCAATGGCTCAACGGCACGCCGTTCTGGCAAGGCCTTCAGCTCGACGAAGTCGGTTTCCCCATTCTCCTGGCTTCGGCGCTGCGCGAGCGCTCTGCGCTGCGCGATCTCGCCGTCGACGAGATGGTGCTGCGCGCGGCCACGTTCATCGCTCGCGAAGGGCCGGTGACGGGTCAGGACCGCTGGGAGGAAGACGCCGGCCTCAATCCGTTCACGCTGGCCGTCTGCGTGGCTGCGCTCGTGTGCGCGGCGGATTTTCTCGACGACCCCGCGCGCGCATACGCCCTCGAGCTCGCCGATCATTGGAACGCGCACATCGAGGATTGGACGTACGTCGAAGACACGGAGCTCTCACGGCGCCTCGGCGTTCCAGGGTACTACGTGCGCACGGCGCCTCCCAACGTGCTCGACGCGCGCGCCGCTCTTTCGTCGACTGTGCCGATCAAGAACCGTCCGCCCGGTGAAGGCGAAGCGCGTGCCGACGAAATCGTGGGATTGGAGTTCCTCGCGCTGGTGCGCTTGGGGCTGCGACACGCCGACGATGCGAGGATCATCTCCAGCGTGCACGTGGCCGATTCGTTGCTTCGCGTCGATTTACCGACGGGCCCCGCGTGGCGTCGCTATCCTGGTGACGGCTATGGTGAGAAGGCGGACGGATCGGCATACGACGGCACGGGAATCGGCCGGCCCTGGCCGCTGCTCACCGGCGAGCGCGGACATTACGCGGTGGCGATCGGTGAGGACGGCGTGCCATACCTCCAGGCCATGGCGGCCATGACCAGCTGCGGCGGGATGCTCCCCGAGCAGGTATGGGATAGCGAGGCCATTCCCCAGCGTGGTCTGTTTCCCGGACGCCCTTCCGGCGCCGCGATGCCGCTGGTTTGGGCTCACGGCGAGTTCATCAAGCTGGCGGCCAGCTGCGCGCTCGGCCACGCCTTCGATCGTCCAGAGCCCGTGTGGAGGCGCTACCACGGCATCCGTCCGCAAGCGCCATGGCACTCGTGGCGCTTCAATCACAAGCGCTCGACGATCGAACGCGGCAACGTGCTGCGTCTGGAGCTACGCGATCCCGCGACCGTGCGTTATACAACGGACGGCTGGAGGACCCAGCACGATGTCCCGACCCGCGACACGGGCCTCGGCGTCCACGTGGTGGACATCGCTACGGCCTCGCTTGACCCGGGCACGCTCATCGCCTTCACCCTCCGGTGGACGGCGAACGGTGCGTGGGAAGGAACCGATTTCACCGTTCGGGTGGAAGACTGTACGTCGCGGTGTGGTGTGTGAGCAGCAGTCCGCCGCGATTCGTGCACCGGGCCGTAGCGCGCGCAACGCCTTCGGCAACGCTCAAGATACGTGCCGTGCAGACGACGTCTTCGCGCACGGCGGCGCGCAGGAAATTCGTGTTGAGCTCGGTCGTCACCGCCATCGGCATCGGACCAACGATGGTCATCAAGGCGACCCAGACCGCGACGTCCGCAAGGGCCATATAGATGGGGCCGCTGACGAGATTGCCGGGACGCAGGAAGAGGTCGAGGAAGGGCGCCTCCATCGTGCAGCATCCGTGACCGAGCTCTTGCACGGAGAACGCGAAGACTGAGGCCAGCGGCAGCTCGTCGAGCATGCGTTGCGCGTGGTCGCGCGTGATCCTCAATTCCATCACGTTTTCCTACGCATTGGGATTGGCGAAAGCGACGACGCGCCCGTCCGTTTGCCGCTGGACGTCGATGCGCACGCCGTATGCGGCGCGCAGAAGCTCCTCGTCCAGCGCCCGTGCCGGTTCGGCGCAGCGCAACAAGCGTCCCGCGCCCAACAGCGCGATGCGATCGGCGAAGGCGCCGGCGAGATTGAGGTCGTGGAGCACGACGGCTGCGGCGCACCCCTCTGCGGCGAACGCGCGCAACATGCGCAACGTTTCGAAGGCATGGCGAACGTCGAGATGACTCGTCGGCTCGTCGAGCAGCAACGTGCGCGCCCGCTGTGCGAGCGCCAGCGCGATCCATACGCGTTGACGCTCTCCGCTGGACAGGGCGTGGAAGGGGCGTTCCGCGTGGCCGGCAAGCTCCGTTCGCTCTAGCGCCTCGCCGACGGCACGATCATCCTCGGGATTCGAGGACCAGCGCCACCACGGCCGGTACGGCAACCGCCCGGACGAGACCACTTCGCGCACCGTCACGCCGTCGAGCATCGGCCCATCGGCCGAAAGGAACGCAATCTCTTGTGCGCGCGCACGCGGCGAGAGCTCGCGCAGATTCCGGCCTTCGACGACGATCTCTCCCTGCGCGGGCGGGTGGAGTCCGGCCATGGCCCGCAGGAGCGTCGTCTTGCCGACGCCGTTGGGACCGACGATGGCGAGCAGCTCGCCCGGGTGAAGCGCGAACGAGATCTCGCGCAGGAAGACGCATTCGCCGAAGGCCAGCGCGACGTTGCGTACGTCGATCACGCTGCCCTCCGATGAAACGCAAGGTAGAGGAACGCCGGCACGCCGAGCAACGAGAGGAGAACGCCCAACGGAAGCTCGATCGGCGGCACCAGCGCGCGCGAGAGCGCATCGGCGGCGACGACGAGGATCGCTCCGGCCAACGCGCACGCAGGCAGCATCCAGCGCGCGTCGCTGCCAACCATGCGCCGCGCGATGTGCGGAACGATCAAGCCGACGAAGCCGACCATGCCGGAGACGCTGACGGCCGCCGCCGTGAGCAGCGCGGCGGAGCCCACGATGCCCCAGTGGGCGCGGTCGACGTCGACGCCCAGCGCACGAGCGCGTTCGTCGCCCAAACGCAGGGCATTGAGCGCGGGCGCGAGGGCGAGCGCCGCTCCGATGCCTACGAGCGCGTAGAGCGCCGCCCAGGAGAGCTCCGCCCATCCGCGTCCGGCGAGGCTTCCACCCAACCACGCAAGGATGCCCAACGACGTGGCCGAGGGCGGTGCCAATACCAGCACGAGCGTCACGATTCCGGCGAACAAGGCGGAGAGGGAGACGCCGGCGAGGATCAGCCGCTCCGCGGAGATGCCGCTCCCCGTGCGCGCGAGCGCCGCGACGAACGTCGCCGTCGTGATCGCCGCGACGAAGGCCACCAGCGGCAGCACGGGCAACGCGAGACCGAGCACCAGCGCGACGGCGACGGCGCACGCCGCACCGGCGCTCGCGCCCGTGAGGTACGGATCGACGAGTGGATTGCGCAGCATGCCCTGAAGAAGGGCTCCGGCAAGCGAGAGCGCCGCACCGACGAGCGCGGCGATCAACACGCGTGGAAAGCGCAGCATCCACAGGACCTGGTCCGTGCCGCTCCCGCCAAAGGGATGGAGCGCCGCCCGCGCGATCGCCTCGGGAGCATAGGGAACGGCGCCGACCCCCGCACCGATGGCAAGCGCCAGCACGAACATGAGAGCGAGCGCACAGAGCGTCGCCGCGCGCCGAGAGGGAGACCGAACGCCCGAGACCATCCTCTCCTCTTTCGACAGGGGGACACTCGGCCGCTCTCAGAACGTTAGGATTCCAGCTCGAAGCCGCGTGAGGGAGTCGTCGTGGTGTGGTTCTCCGTTCGTTTCGTATCGTTCGCGCTGCTTGCCGGAGCCGCGCTTGCGCTCATCTCGTGCGGCGGTGGGGGCAGCCGAATGACACCGCCGGCACCGATCAGCACCAGCACGCCAAGCCCCAGCAGCAGCTGCCCTGCTCCACCTCCCGCCGGCAACGGAACACCGTACGCGATTGGAGCGACGCGGACGTGGTGCCTCGCCGTCTCGACGATCGGGACGTCAGGTGTGACATATCAGCCCGTTGCGACGACGCTGGTCGCTCAGAGCGCCGATCTGAACGTCTGGGTCGATAACGCGGACATCGGCCAATTGACCACGCAGGAGTGGCAGCAAATCGCCGGCGATTTCGTACCGATCTACACCCTCGACACGCAGTATTTCGGAAGCCGAACGTTCAAACAGCTGGGCGTGCAGTCGCAGTTCACCTTTGCCGAGTGTTCCACGCTCAATGGCCCAACGGTCTCCAATTACGAGACCCAGCCGAACTTCTCCGTCGACAATGACGGCTACGGGCCGCAGATCGACATGGTCGTCACCAACAAGTTGGGGGCCGGCGAAGGCGGCTACTTCGACGCTATCGATCTCGTCGCCAATGCCTCGGCGCTGTGCGCCGGCGCATTCTCGAACGAGGCCGAGGTCTTCTTCGCCGAGACGCCCATGAACACGCAGATCAACGAGCCCGTCTCGTTCTATTTGGATGGCGACGTGCTGAGAACGGAGGCGCACGAGTTCCAGCACATGCTCCATGCGATCAATAAGACGTACGCCGGCTTCGCGGCGAATGGCGCCGAGGTTTTCGATCCCCCGTGGATCGACGAGGGCTTCTCCATGTTGGCCGAAGACTTGGCCTTCCCGTCGTCCCCAGGGCCCAGCGGCGACCCGATCCGCTATGCCTTTCAGTTCATGAATGCGCCATCGAACTACTCGCTGACGGCATTTGCGGGGCTCGACTGCGCCCCTACCGCAGCAACGACGCCTTGCCCGATGTCCATCTACAGCTACACGGCCGGTAACTACGGCGCCGCCTATCTCTTCTGGCGCTGGCTTGTCGACACGAACTCGCAGGGGACTGCGATCCTCAAGAAGGTCATCGCGAGTCAGGACACGAGCCCCAACGGCACGGGGGTGAACGAGACACTGACAGCCGGGGGCTACACGACGTTCAACGCCATGTTCAACGACTTCGAGATGGCCGTCGCCGCCTCGCAACGGTATGCGCCGCAGCCGGGCCCCTTCAAGTACACGCAGAACCCGCAGGGCAACAACCCGCAAGCGTTTTTCGACAGCTACGGGAGTTACACGATCCCATCGCCCTGCGTCTCCTCCTCGCCGAACATCATCTGCTATAGCGCAAATCACACGGCAACGTTCAACTTTCTCGGCCCCCAACCGCCGGGAGCGCCGACCTCGCCTGCCTCGCTTGCGGCGGCCGGCGGTACGTTGAGCGAGCAACTCTTTGGCGGAACGGCGAATTACGTGCCCGTCAACGGCACGAGCGTTTCAGCGACGGATAGCTTCAGCGCTACGGATACGACGGGGAACGCAGGCATCGACGGCGGATTCGTCGCGCTGACGGCGACGCAGCCCGTCGGGGAATGCCCGCCGGCGAGCAATAAGGTAGGATGTACCGTGACGGGCAACCCCACCCCGACGAACGTCATCTTCGTCGTTGGAACGGCCAATGCAGTCGCGTATTCGGGTAGCGGTCCTGCGCTCCCTCAATACGCGATCAATCTGGCGGCCGACACGACCAGCATGCCGCCGGCCCCCGGCATAGGGCCAGCCTCGATCGTGCGCCTGCCGCAGTCGATCTCGCTTCCCGGTCTCCGAGGTGACGGCTTCCTGCGCGCGGGACGCCCGAGCGTTTCAGCCTATCAAGCGCTTCATCGCCTGTTTTCGCGAGGAGTTATCCACAGGCAGAGCATTCAACCGGCGCTCCACCGCTAGCGTGGGACCCCAAGGGGGCGTCAAAGGTCGAACGCCCCCTCCCCCGGCTTATCGGAATGTCCAAAAGCCTTGGACCGGCCGACCGCGATACACCTCCCGTAAGCCCTTTTTCCAGGAGGAATCATGATCGTTGGAGAGCGCGGCGCGGCGAAGTCGAGCAACGGCAAACCGATCGCAGCCGCAAAAGATGTCGTGGACTTCATCAAGCGCCACGGGATCAAGATGGTTGACTTCAAGTTCGTCGACGTGCCGGGGATGTGGCAGCACACCACCCTTCCCGCCGACCAGGTGGACGAAGGGACGCTGAAGGACGGCATCGGCTTCGACGGCTCGAGCATCCGCGGCTTCCAATCTATCCACGAGTCCGACATGATCCTCAAGCCGGACGTTTCGACGGCTCAGCTCGACACGTTCCGGCAGGCTCCCACGCTCTCGATCATCTGCGACGTGTGGGATCCCATCAAGAACGCCTGGTATGAGCGCGATCCGCGCCTCATCGCGCGCCGTGCCGAGGAGCACCTGAAGAAGTCGGGCATCGCCGACACGGCGTACTTCGGTCCCGAAGCCGAGTTCTACATCTTCGATCACGTCTCGTATGAGAACGAGCAGCACGCCGTCGGCTACTCGATCGATTCCGAGGAAGCCCACTGGAACAGCGGGGCCCTCGACGGGCAAAACAAGGGCTATACGATCCGCCCGAAAGAAGGCTACTACCCGGTCCCGCCGAGCGACAAAGGCGCCGACCTCCGCGCAGAGATGGCGCTCGTGCTCAAGGAGTGGGGCATCGACGTTGAGATGCACCACCACGAGGTGGCTACCGGCGGCCAGGCGGAGATCGACTTCCGCTTCAACAGCCTGCTCAACACGGCCGACAACCTGATGACGTTCAAGTACGTCGTCAAGAACGTGGCGGCGCGCAACGGCAAGACGGTAACGTTCATGCCGAAACCGCTCTACGGCGACAACGGCTCGGGCATGCACGTCCACCAGTCGCTTTGGAAGGGCGGGAAACCGCTCTTCTACGACGCGAAGGGCTATGCCGAGTGCTCGCAGACGATGCTCTACTACATCGGTGGCCTGCTGACGCACATCGATGCGTTGCTGGCCTTCTGCGCCCCGACGACGAACTCGTACAAGCGCCTCGTGCCGCACTTCGAGGCTCCCGTCAACGTGGCGTTCTCCGCGCGTAACCGCTCGGCCGCGATTCGCATTCCGATGTTCTATCAGGGCAATCCCAAGGCCAAGCGACTCGAGTTCCGTCCGCCCGATCCGACGGCGAACCCGTATCTGGCGTTCTCGGCTTGCCTCATGGCCGGCCTCGACGGCATCAAGAAGAAGATCGATCCAGTGAAGGCCGGTTTCGGTCCGCTCGACACGAACATCTACGAGCTGGCTCCGGAGCAGGCAGCGAAAATCCGCAGCGTGCCCGGTTCGCTTCGCGAATCGCTCGCAGCGCTCGAGAAGGACCATGCCTTCCTCACCGAAGGCGGCGTCTTCACCGAAGACTTCATCCGCCTATGGATCGATTACAAGACGGAGAAAGAGCTGCGGCCCGTCGAGATCCGTCCGCACCCCTACGAGTTTTTTCTCTACTACGATATCTAGAAGGCAGCCTCCCGACGCCGTGACGGAGAAGAAAGGCGGGCCGGATGCGGCTCGCCTTTCGCTTCTCTTAATCCAGCTGGGTCACGATCTACATATGAAAATCATGAAGGTACTCACGCGCGTCTCTTTTGCGCTCGCGCTCGCGCTCGCGCTGATCGCGGCGGCGTCCCCGCCCGCGCGAGTTTCGAGCAATCCCACACCGGCCGATCTCTCGTTTCCACACTACGATCACGTCATCGTGATCGTCGAGGAAAACGAGGGCTACGGGGCCATCATCAACAATCCATCCGCGCCCACCATCAGCGCGCTCGCCCGTGACTACGGCAATGCGACGGCCTTCTACGCCGAGACGCATCCCAGCGAGCCCAACTACGTGGCCATGATCGGCGGCGACACCTACGGCATCCAAGACGACGACGCGTATTACTGCAAACCGGCCTCAACGGACGGGGATCCGCATTGTCCCCATGCCGGGAAGCCCGGCTACGTCGATCACTCGATCGCTGGTCCGAGCCTCCCTTCGCAACTCGAAGCGGCCGGCCTTGCGTGGCGAGGATACTTCGGCGCCTTCGATCCGGCGCACCCCATGGCGGTATTCAACGCGGCCGGCGGCGGCAAGCCTGCCGGCCTCTACGCTTCCAAGCACAATCCGTTCTTGAACTTCGTTCAGCTGCGCAACGAGCGGTCGTTCGCAAAGCACCTGGCTTCGCTGGATCGATTCAAAGACGACCTCGCCGGGGCGTCGTTGCCGAACTTCTCCTTCGTCATCCCCGATCAATGCGACGACATGCACGGGATCGACGCAGGTCCCAACGTCCCGCAGGATTGCGAAAGCGCCAACCGTCAGGCGCGCATCGCCCGCGGCGACGCGTTCGTCAAGCAGCTCATGAACGAAATCCAGTCTTCGCCGACGTGGAAGTCAGCGACGAATAACGTCGCCGTGGTGATCACGTTCGACGAAAACGACGACGAGGCACGCGCCTCGGGCGCCCAGGGCTGCTGCGGCTCCGATCCGGCGAAGAAGGCCAATGGGGGCGGCGGCTTGATCCCCACGATCGTCATCACCAATCACGGACCGCGCGGCGTCATCGATGCCACGCCGTACAACCACTACTCGTTGCTGCGCACGATCGAAGACGCCTTCGGCATTCATCAGTACCTCGGCGCCGCGGGCGATTGGCAGGCCGGCGTCCGCCCGATGACGCCCCTGTTCGCTGTGCGCCGTAGCGGCCGAGCGCTCGGCCTGTCTGGAAGGCAAGCAGCAACACGCTTGAGATGAAGGCGGCCGGTTGGGCCTGAATGCACGATGCGTGATGGTCATCGATCACGATGTCGTCGTGTTGGGAGCCGGCCTCGCGGGGATGCGTTCGGCTCTCGAGGCCGCCCGACGAGGCGCGGACGTCGCCGTCGTGTCGAAGGTGCATCCCGTTCGAAGTCATTCGAACGCGGCGCAAGGCGGCATCAACGCGGCCATCGGCGAGGGCGATTCGTGGGAACTCCACGCGTTCGACACGATCAAGGGCGCCGATTACCTCGCCGACCAAGACGCCGTCGAGATCCTCTGCAGCGAAGCGCCCGGCGACATCATCGAGATGGAGCACATGGGCGTCATCTTCTACCGCGACGAACACGGCAAGCTCGGCACGCGCGCGTTCGGCGGCGCCTCCAAAGCACGCACGTACTTCGTGGGCGACATCACCGGTCAAGCCCTACTCTACACGCTCTACGATCAAATCCTCAAAGCCGGCGTCAAGGTGTACGAAGAGTGGTTCGCCACGACGCTCTTCGTCGATGACGGCGCCTGTCGCGGTCTCGTCGCGCTCGACCTGCTCCATGGCGATCTCCATCTGCTGCGCTCGAAGGCCGTCATCGTCTGCACCGGCGGCATGGGGCGCGTCTATGAGCCAAGCACCAACGCGCTGATCTGCACCGGCGACGGCATGTCGCTCGCCTATCGCGCCGGGGCGCCGTTGATGGACATGGAGATGGTGCAATATCATCCCACCACGCTGAAGGGCAGCGGGTTCCTGCTTTCCGAAGCGGCGCGCGGCGAAGGCGCCTATCTCCTGAACTCGAAGGGCGAACGCTTCATGGAGCGCTATGCGCCCAACAAGATGGAGTTGGCCTCGCGCGACGTCGTCTCGCGCGCCGAGACGACGGAAATCAAAGAAGGTCGCGGCATCGACGGTTGCGTGCTGCTCGACTGCCGCCACCTCGGTCGCGACGTCATTCTGCGCAAGCTTCCGCAGATCCACGAGCTCGCGCTCGACTTCGTGGGCGTCGACATGATCACCGATCCCGTTCCGATCCGTCCCGGCATGCACTACATCATGGGCGGGATCAAGACGGACGTGAAAGGGCGCACGCGCGTCCCCGGGCTCTACGCCGCCGGCGAATGCGCCTGCGTCAGCCTCCACGGCGGCAATCGTCTCGGCGCGAACTCTCTGCTCGACACGTTGGTCTTCGGACGCCACTCCGGCGGCGACGCGGCGACCTACGCCAAGGAGACGCCGCCGACCACCGGAGGAGAGGCGTTGCTGACCGACGAGCAGCGACGCCTTCAGGCGCTGCTCGAGCGCCCCTACCGAGGCGAGACCCATGCACGGCTGCGCTTGGAGATGGGGCAGACCATGGACACGTACGTCGCCGTGGAGCGGGATGCCGCCGGCCTCGAGACGGCCCTCAAGAAGATTCGCGAGCTGCAGGAGCGCTACGCGCGCGTCTCCGTCGGCGACAAGGGACGCATCTACAATCAGGCGTTGACGTTCGTGCTGGAGCTCGGCTATATGCTCGATTGCGCCGAGGCGACGGTTCGCAGCGCCATTGCGCGGACGGAGAGCCGTGGAGCGCATTATCGAACCGATTACCCGCACCGCAACGATGACGAGTGGCTCAAGCACGTCTTGATCGTCCACGGCAAGGACGAGCCGGAGTATCTTCCCGTCACGATCACGCGCTGGCAGCCCGAAGTACGGACCTACTGACGGGCGCACGCGCCAGGGAGTGCACGATCCATGGAATGGACGATCGTCGTCGGACGCTATAACCCTGAAGGCACCATCGAAGGCGAGCCGGAGCCGCCGCCCCCGCCTCCGTACACGAACGCCGTTCGCAAGACGTATCAAACGTTCACCGTCGATCTTCCCAAGCACGCCGCCGTGCTCGACGGACTCATCTACATCCGGGAGTACGTGGATGAGAGTTTGGTCGTGCGCTGCGCCTGCCGCAGTGCCATCTGCGGCTCGTGTGCCATGTGGATCAACGGCCACGCGCGCCTGGCGTGCAAGAGCAGACTCGACGCCGTCGCGGTCGACGGCAGAGTGACGGTGGAAGCGGCGCCGTCGATGGGCGTCGTGAAGGACCTTGTCTGGGATCAGAGTCCTTTCTGGAAGAAGCATCTCGACGCGATGCCGTGGCTCGAGAACCGCGAGCCCATTCCCGAGCGGGAGTACACCGTCCCCAATGCCATGATGGAGAACCTCATCCAAGAGGTGAGCTGCATCTCGTGCGGCTGCTGCCTGATGGATTGCGAGTCGTTCGCCGTCAACCCGGACTTCCTCGGTCCGCACGCGCTGGCCAAGGCCTACCGTTACGCCGACGACCCGCGCGACGCGGCGACGACCGAGCGGCTGCGCCGTTACAGCGCCCCGGGCGGGGTCTGGGATTGCACGCACTGCTTCGAGTGCGTCTCCGTCTGCCCGAAAGGCGTCGCTCCCCTCGACCAGATCCTCAAGCTGCGCCGCATGGCCGTGGAGGCCGGCTTCACCGACAACAACGGCGCGCGCCACGCCGACGCCTTCGCCGAATCCGTGCGCCACGCGGGGCGGCTCGACGAGCTGATGCTGGTTCCGAAATCAAACGGCCTGTTCAACATCGCGGCAAACCTGCGCGAGCTGCCGGGAGCATGGAATCTGTTGCGCGCCGGCAAGCTCTTCTCCATGTTCCGTCGCCCGATTCCGGGAGTCCAGCGCATTCGCGACATCTTCAAGAAGGTCGGCGGACGGTTCGGAGGACGACAAGAAGCCGACAAGATCGAAGCCTACGATCGTCCGTATCACCGCCTCTAAGGGGGTCTCAGGGAGGCTCGTCGATGAAAGTTGCCTTTTGGCCCGGATGCGTCTCGAAGGGCGCCTGCCCCGAGCTCTACATCTCGACGCAGAAGATCGCGCCCGTGCTGGGTCTCGAGCTGGCCGAGCTCGTGGAAGCGCCCTGTTGCGGTTCCGGCGTCATCAGCGAGCAGAATCCCGCGCTCGCCGACTCCCTCAACGCGTTGATGCTGGCGATGGCCGAGGCGCAAGGCGCCGATCTCATGACGATCTGCAGCGTCTGTCAGGGCACCATCAGCCGGCACAATCACGCTTTCGCCACAGATGGAGAACGCCTGGCTCGCGCGAACGACGTGATCGCAAGCGACGGGTATCAGTATCGCGGCACCACGAAGGTCAAGCATTTGCTCTGGATCTTGGTGGAGGACATCGGCATCGATGCGCTGCGCCCACTGGTGAAGCGTCCCCTCACCGGCGTGAAGGTCGCTCCGTTCTACGGTTGTCAGATCCTGCGCCCTGAAGATGCGCTTGGCATCCGCGATCACCCGCAGCGCAAGACGTATTTGGAGCAACTGATCCGATTAGTGGGCGCCGACCCCGTGGAGTACCACGGGAAGAGCAAGTGCTGCGGCTTCCCCATGGTGACGTTCAATAAGGAGCGCTCGCTGGCGATGGGTGGCAGCCACATGGTGGAGGCACGCGAGAAGGGCGCCGACCTGATGGTCACCCCGTGCCCACAGTGCCACCTCAACCTCGACGCCATGCAACCCGAAGCGGCGCGCGTGCTGCGCCGCCGCATCGACGTCCCGATCTTCCACTTGCCGCAGCTGCTCGGGCTGGCCTTCGGCTTCGCGCCGGAAGAACTTCGACTCAACCATCACGTCGTGCCGACCCGCGGCGCGCTCCAGAAAATCGAACTGAAGGCCTAATCGTTCGGCGTCGCGCCCAACCGGGTTCGAATCCCGCTGGGGCTACATTTAGACGCCTGTGTTTACAGGCGTTTTTCATTATCGGCTTCGGCCTCGGAAGGAACCGCATGCGGAAGTCCCGACTCAGCGAATCTCGGATCGTCGGCATCTTCGATGGTTTCCCTCGCGATGGTGCGCTGGGCCGCTGATCGGCGCGCCCGGCTGCATCATATCGCGCCACGGAAGCCGGTGTAGAATGCATTCATCGAGAGCGTGAACGGTCGACCGCGTGACGAGTGCCTCAACGAACACGACTTCCAGTCGCTTTTCGAGGTGCGTCGTCGCGTACTGGCCGATTGGCGAGAACAATACGACACGAAGCGGCCGCACAAGGCGGAAAGAAGGAAACATCATGAGGAAGAGCGGGTCTCCGAAAGGAAAATCTCCTTCCCGGATGATTGACGAGAGGATCAAGGAGCTGGGCGACTGGCGGGGCAAGATGCTCTCCCAGCTCCGCACATTGATCAAGCAAGCCGACCCCGAAGTGGTCGAGGAGTGGAAGTAGAGAGGGGTTCCGGTGTGGTCTCACGACGGATTGATCTGCACCGGCGAGACCTATAGGAACATCGTGAAGATGACCTTTTCAAAGGGAGCCGCACTTGAGGACCCGTCAGGCCTCTTCAACTCCAGCCTCGATGGCAACACCAGGCGTGCCATCGACTTCCATGAGGGCGAGAAGATTGACGAGGAGGGATTGAAGGCTCTTATTCGCGCGGCCGTGACGCTGAACGCCTCCCGCGCCGGAGCAACGAAAGGAACTAAGCGGCATCCTTAAAGTAGGTTACGAAACTCGATTGGGCGACGCGCAGAGCCTTGGCCTGGCGGCTTTCCAACACGCTGACGACAGACTTTTGCCTCGAAGCCGCCGAGGAATTGCGAACCACGGGACGCCGGAGATCTTCAACCCCGATCAGGGCTCACGGTTCGGAATCGAAATCGGAAGCGCTTTGTGACCTCATCGCGCTTTCACGCGGAGAAGCTAACTTTCGCGCAGGGATTCCCGCAAGAGCGCTAGCAACGCCGTTGCGGCGCCGGAGAGATTGCGGCCCTGGCGCCAAGCGATGCCCACGGTTCGTTGCAGATGATTCGGTGACACGGACAGCATGGCGACGCGCGGCTTCGCCAGCTCGGCGAGCGAGCGGGGCAGCACGCTCACGCCCAACCCTTCCGCTGCCAGCGCACTGACCGTCGACCAATCTCCGCTCTCGAAGGCGACACGAGGGCTGAAACCCGCTTCGTTGCAGGCGCGCTCCACCACCGAGCGCAGGCCCGAGCCCGCCTTGAACATGACGAACGGCTCGTCGCGCAATGCCGTGAGGGCCACGCGCGCGCGGCCGGCGAGCCGGTGAGTGGGCGCCACGACGATCATCAAGTCGTCCTGATAGATGTTCTCCACGGCGATACCGGCAGGCACGGCCCGCCGCGTCGTGTCCAGGAAGGCGATGTCGATCGTGCCGTCGAGCAAGAGGAAGGGCATGCGATCGCTGGTGTCCTCACGCAGGGCGATATCGACCTGCGGGTAGCGCGCGTGAAAGCGCGAGAGAATGGCCGGCAGCTTCAGCTCGCTGAGCGACTGCAGCGTCCCAATCACGACGCGCCCGCGAAGCGACCTCGCGAAGCCTTCCATCTCGGCGAGCGCCGTGTCGGCCGCCTCGACGATTCGCTCCGCATGATCGAGGAAGGCTTGCCCCGCTGCGGTCAATACGACACGCCGGTTGTCGCGGTCGAAGAGGCTGACGCCGAGCTCCTTTTCCAACTGGCGAATCTGCTGCGAGAGGGCCGGCTGCGCAATGCCGAGCCGCTCCGCGGCGCGCGTGAAGTGACGCTGCTGAGCCACGGCGAGGAAGTAGCGAAGATGCCTCAACTCCATGATAAGCAGATCATATCATAAGACTATGCATGGTATATTAGACATATAACGCAACGCATGCGACAATGGCGACATGTCCCAAGGCATCCACGCCCGCTCGATCGCCGTGCTCTCGATCGGCCATTTCTGCAACGACATCAACCAGGGGATGGTCCCGGCGCTCCTCCCGTTTCTTCTCATCCACAAGGGACTCAACTACGAGGGCCTGGCCGCGCTGGTCTTCGCTTTCAACTTGAGCTCGGCGGTCGTGCAGCCGCTCTTCGGACACTTCGCGGATCGTCGTCCCATGGCGTGGCTCATGCCGGCGGGCGTCTTCACGGCGGGCCTTGGCGTCGCTCTCAGCGGGTTGGCCCCGAATTACGCCACAATGTTCGCTCTGCTGCTGCTCAGCGGCATCGGCGTGGCCGCCTTCCACCCCGAAGGTTCCCGCCTCGCCAATCTCGTCTCTGGAGGCAAGCGCGCCAGCGGCATGAGCCTCTTCGTCGTGGGCGGCAACCTCGGCTTTGCCTTGGGACCAATCGTCGTCACGGCGCTGCTGGCGCATTTCGGGTTGATCGGAACGCTGCCGACCATCGTCGCCGGCATCTTCGCCGCCGTCATGCTCGCCGTCGAGCTGCCGAAGATGGCGCGCTTCCGCGTCGCGCACGCCAAGCGCGTGGCGTCCGTCGACACGCCGCAAGCCGATGCATGGTGGCCGTTCGTGCGGCTCACCGTCTTCCTGACGGTGCGCGCGTTCGCCGTGTTCGGGATGACGACGTTCGTGCCGCTCTATGAGATGAAGGTGCACGGCTTGACGGCCACCGCCGCCGGGACCATGCTGAGCGTGCTGCTGGCCGGCTCGGCCGCGGGAACGCTTGCCAGCGGGTGGCTGGCCGACCGCTTCGGGCGCCGTGCCGTCCTTACCACGGCCATGGCGGTCGTGGTGGTCCTGCTCCCCTTCTTCATGGCCGCGACGAACATGGTGACGGCGGGGCTGCTAGCCGTACTGATCGGCGCCGCCCTCTACGGCTCGATGACAGCGGCCGTCGTCCTCGGCCAAGAGTACTTGCCCAGCCGGATCGCCACGGCGTCGGGGATGACGCTCGGCTTGACGATCAGCCTGGGTGGTCTCGGCGTCCCCGTGCTGGGCGCCATCGGCGACGTCTACGGTCTCACGGCCGTGATGACGACCATCGTCGGCCTCGTCTTCGTGGCCGGACTCCTCACCGTGACCCTGCCCGCGCCGCACGCCGCCCGGCTGACGTCCGCGCCGGCGCCCGCTCGCTGATCGCCGTCACGCCTTCGCGGCGGCCGGCTGGTTCACAGCCGTCGGCGGCCGCTCGCCGCGCGCGAACGCCACGCAATTATCGGCCGCGATCGTTGCCATGCGATTGCGCGTCTCGATCGACGCCGAGCCGATGTGCGGCACCAAGACCGCATTCTCGCAGGTGATCAGATCGGGGTGCACCTTCGGTTCCTCTTCGTAGACGTCGATGCCGGCGCCGGCGATCCAACCTTCGCGCAACGCCTTCGCCAGCGCGGCCTCGTCGATCGTGGGACCGCGGGAGGTGTTGACCACGTACGCCGTCGGCTTCATCGCCTTGAACTCGGCTTCAGAGAGCCAATGGTGGGTCTCCGGCAAGAGCGGCATGTGCAGCGAGAGGAAGTCGCTCTCTCGCAGAAGCGTCGCTTTATCGACGAACGCCGCGCTGCACGCGTGCTCGACGTCCTCGGGAGCGCGTTGGGCATCCGTGTAGAGCACGCGCATATCGAAACCCCGAGCGCGTTTCGCGACGGCCTGGCCGATCCGTCCGAATCCGGCAATGCCCAGCGTCTTGCCGTAGACGTCGCCCCCGAGGAACATCATGATGCCCCAGCCGTGGAATCTTCCCGCGCGCACGAAGCGCTCGGCTTCCCCGATGCGCCGGGCCGCCGCCATCAGCAGCGCCCATGCGAGATCGGCCGTCGTCTCCGTGAGCACGCCCGGCGTGTTGGTCACCCAGACGCCTCGCTCCGTGGCCGCGGCGACGTCGATGTTGTCGTACCCGACGGCGACGTTGGCGACGATGCGAACGTCCGGACAGAGATCGAGCAACGCCCCATCGACGCGATCGGTAAGCAACGTGACCAGCGCCCGGCAACCCTTGGCCCGCTCGCTGATCTCCTTCGGCGAAAGCGGCCGATCGGCGCGGTTGACTTCGACGTCGTAGGCGGTGGCTAGGCGCTCGATGCCGGCCTCCGGAATGACGCGCGTGACGAATGCCTTGGAGCGTGCCATGGGGACTTCAGCCTCCTTCTTGGACGCGGGAAGGCCCGATTTCGTGGGCTCGCGGGCGGCCTCCCTGCGCGGAGGGCCGTCATGAGCACCGAGCGAACACGGGGCCGTCATGGCCCCGCTTAAGATTTGGCAGCTCCTAGGGCTGCTGGTGCTCGTCATCCTGGCGATCATGCTCCTGCTGCGCTACAGCCAGTCGCTGCAGCACCAAGGAGCCTCAGCGACCATGATAGCTCGCTTGCCGAGCTGGGTACAGGAGTAGCTGTGCAGACACAGTTCGATACGGGAATCTTCAAGAGCTACGACGTGCGCGGGATCTACCCGACGCAGCTGAATGACGCGTTCGCCTACCTCTTCGGCCGCGGGTTTGCCGCCTACTTACAACAGAGGTCGCCATCGAAGGCGCTGACCGTCGCCGTGGGTCGAGACATGCGCACGAGCGGACCCGCCCTGGCGGAAGCGTTCACGCGCGGCTTGGTGGAACAGGGCGTCGACGTCGTCGATATCGGACAAGTCTCCACGGATGCGATCTACTTCGCCGTCGGCAAGTACGGCTTCGACGGCGGCGCGATGATCACGGCCTCCCACAACCCCAAAGAGTACAACGGCTTCAAGCTGTGCCGCAGCGAAGCGATCGCGCTCTCGTCGAAGGAAGGACTCGACGAGATCCGCGCCATGATCGAGCGCGGCAGCTTTCCGGAGCCGGCGCGGCGCGGAAGCATCAGCCGGCGGGACATCCTCGACGACTTCGCGCTCCATTGCCTTTCA